>TARA_R110001599_G_scaffold181261_1_pt1 | contig 22160 bp, 21 predicted proteins | sample TARA_R110001599 | Tara Oceans TARA_R110001599 (sample SAMEA4398360) | marine metagenome | biome: Polar Biome; feature: [MES] marine water layer (ENVO:01000295) within the mesopelagic zone...; material: water (ENVO:00002006), including particulate matter (ENVO:01000060) such...
AACGAGGTTGCACAGGCGTTTCATCAGTGGCAATTGAAACCCAATGGTACCGAAGGCTACCGCACCGCCGAAGTCACCCTAGGCGGCGTGGACACAGATGCGTTGTCTTCTAAAACCATGATGGCCAAAGACGTCGAGGGATTATATTTTATCGGCGAAGTGATGGACGTCACTGGCTGGTTGGGCGGCTACAATTTCCAGTGGGCCTGGTCGAGTGGATACGTAGCAGGGCAAGTAGTGTGATTGTATTTTAAGATGGTAAACGGATAAATTCGGAATTAATCGGAAAAAAGCAGGTGAGTTAAACGGATAAAATCACCAGACTTTTGAACTATAGCTAGAGATGTTGTGGCGCTACAAAACCCGTACTCGGCTCAGCAGATCGAGTATCCTAATCAAAATATTTGGTTTTGAAAATCTGTTTAGCCGTAACCGAGTGGTTTAAATAGCTTGCGTATAAGAATAAAGTATTCATGCTTCGCCTCCGTTCTGATTGGAAAATGCGGCAGCGCAACTAAGACGGGGACTAGGGTCGGATGACAGTACTCTAAGCTATTTCATTACTTTGGCATTCCCTTTTGATCAACCGCGACAATGCGACATTTATCTCTGTGACGGATAGCAAAACCAGCGAGTTTAGCCTCAACTTTGGAGATGTCCTTTTCGTAACGGCAGAACAAGCGAATCAACTGTTCTTCAGTATTCACCAAAGAGCGAACATCGTTTAACCCCGCATCGATATTGTATGAATTGTTATGCAGATGATGTACAGCCTCAGCATTGAATAGGTCCTTGCCCATGGCCGCTAAGGCATCATCGATAGACCAATCACATTCATCGTTTAACTTTATTGCTTTTGCGCAGTATGGCATGGGCTTCACCTCGGTAAGAAAGGATGATACAAAAGTATGAACACTTTACAACCGTATCAACATAAACCACACTGGCAAGTTATTAAGGTGAATTTATAAAAATAATGCTAGAAGACATAGGTTTTGCACAAAAATAGCGCCTTGCTTACATCGACTTTTCGTTAATGGTTAAAGGAGCAATTTTCCGAGAAGATCTTATCAATCGATTTGAGGTTGGTCTGTCTGCGGGTTCTCGCGACTTTAAACTCTACAAAGAGTTAGCGCAGGCTATTCTCAAAAACAAAGTATTTAGCGTAATTTATAGTTCGATCTCAAGTGACTCTGTTTCAAGATGGTTGGTCCCGCATAGTATTGTGGACATGGTCTGCGTTGACATGTAAGAGCATATGGTCGTAAAACCAAGAACTATGTGCCATCGCTAGAGATACAGTAAAAGCACTGGAAGAAGAGTTAGAAGAGAAATCACCAAAATCGGCATTGTCGGTGGTATTCCATGAGCTTAAAACATACGAAACTCCGGCAGTCTTAGAGCGCATCGTTATCGACATCGACGCCATCGTAAGAGTGGTTAACTTCCCGGTTGGCGATACACCATTGGCGGAGAGCGAGAAGTGCAAAAGTCACTTCGCAAAGCACTCTTAAAATACAAGCTGTACATAGACCAAGTGGTGTTTGATAGAGCTTATGCGTATATAGAAGAGTATTACTAAATAATAGGAAATGAAAGTTAAGGAAGATATGCAGGTCACCATCAATTCAAAATTTGAGCCGCCAAGCCCTAACTCTATTCAAGGTAACTTAGTCCCTTCATCAGCATATGATACGTTCTGGAAGTTTGCAGCTGAACGACAAAATATATTCATTAAGCAGTATGAAGGTCATTCTACCGAGACCTCGCCTACCGATGACCCAATTTTGCAAGCTCACAAATTCACAAATGCATACAGAGCTTGTGACAGGGTTAGCCAGTACCTTATACGAAATGTTATTTATAGCGATAAGTTTGATTCGCGCTCGCTATTCTTAAGAATAATATTGTTCAAGCTCTTCAATAAAATAGAAACTTGGGAGCTGTTAGAGAGTGAGTTTGACATCATCACAGAGGAGAGTTTCTGTTCAAAAAGGTTTTCAAGCTTCTTAGATAAGCAGATGACAAAAGGTAAAAGAATATACTCAAATGCTTATATGATGGCTTCGGGATGCAAAGAATTTAATGTGACCAGAAAGCATCAAGCCCATCTTCAGCTTGTAGCTCTGATGTTGAAAAACAACCTACCTAAAAAAATTCAAGATTCAGCCTCAATGAGAGAGGCTTATGAAAAAATCTTAGCTTACCCAATGATTGGGAAGTTTTTGGCTTATCAATACGTTACAGACATCAACTACAGCGAACTAACTGATTTCTCTGAGAATGAATTTACTATGCCGGGGCCGGGGGCCGATGATGGAATTAAAAAGTGCTTTTCATCTACTGGAGGTTATTCCGGGGCAGATATTATTAAAATTATGACAGAAAGACAGGAATACGAGTTTGATAGGCTGAAGTTGCGATTTCACCAATTGGGTACGAGAAAGCTGCACCTCATCGACATACAAAACCTGTTTTGTGAAACGGACAAGTATTGTCGTGTTGCTCATCCCGAATTAAAGGGGATTTCTGGAAGAACCAAGATTAAACAGAAATATACCCCTAATGCACAACGAATCAAGTACTTCTTTCCTCCCAAATGGAACATTGACATGGAAGCCTTCTATGGAACTAGATGAATATCAAAAATTAGCAATTAAAGCGGCTAGATTTAACATTGAGAAAGATGAAGGGCGAGTTATCTCACTTCTAGGCTTAGCTGGCGAGATAGGTGAGTTGTCTACCGAGTTTAAAAAGCAGATAAGGGATGGAAATAGCTACAAGGTCTTTCAAAACAAAGTAATCGAAGAGTTAGGTGATATCCTTTGGTATTTAGCTTCAATCTCCTCTGTAGAAGGCCTCTCGCTTGAGTCTATTGCTAAAGCCAACCTGCAAAAAATCGAGAGCAGAACCCCCCAAGAAAACTCAGAAGATGGAAAATCAATTCAACTTCTGGATGACAACTATCCTCCAGAAGAGCAGCTTCCTAGAATCTTTGACGTTGAGTTTGTAGAGAAGGTTGAGGCTGGCGGTTTAACCTACATTCAAACAATAGTTAATGGTGAAGAGTTTGGAAATCCTTTGCGAGACAACCACTACGAAGAGGATGGTTATAGGTTTCACGATATTTTTCACTTTTCTTATGCTGTTTCACTTGGTTGGTCTCCAGTCGTCAGAAAATTTTTTAAATGCAAAAGGACTTCTAATCCGATGACCGATGAGGTTGAAGATGGAGGTCGTGCATTAGTTATAGATGAAGCAATATCTGCTTTGGTGTTTGAGTACGCCAAAAAGCACACGTACCTAGAAGATATAGATACCATTGATTTTTCACTATTACGAACCATTAAAGACTTAACATCTCATTTAGAAGTCTCAGTTAAAAGTCATTGTCAGTGGGAACAAGCTATCTTACTTGGCTTTAAGGTATGGCGAGAAATCAAAGAGAAGAGAGTAGGTAAAGTTCGTTGCGATTTACTCAAAGGTGAGATGGAAATTGTTGATAGCCTTTAAGGTTATCCACTTGATACGTTTTTATTAAACATGGAGGTTTGCATTGAAGAACAATTTAAGAAACCTATTTGTTAGCCATCACCATAAAGATGATGCGAGCGTGGATGGTTTAACAAGAATTTTGTCAGGAAAAAATCTAAATATCAGAAATAGCTCGATTAGAGTTAAACCAGAAAACCAGAACAGGCTAGACCAAAAACGCGTGAGTGATCAAACCATTAAGAGACTCTTAAGGATGAAAATGCGGTGGGCGAGTCAACTTATAGTTGTGGTTGGAAAAGAGACACATACACGCCAATGGGTAAACTGGGAAATAGAGCAAGCGCATAAATTAGGTAAGCCGATTATTGGTGTTTATGAATCGGGCCTGACGAACAAAGTTCCGGTCCCTGAAAACCTAGAGAAATATGGTTCAGCAGTTGTACCATGGAGGGCTGACTCTGTAATTAAAGCCATCGATGGGCAAAGTATATTCAAGAACCCAGATGGTAGTCCATCTCCCACATTGCGAGGCGGTAACGTAGTATGCTGATCAATGAAGGGGCTAAATTATTTATCTATCCAATTCCAAGAGATTTAGGGTTCGCACCAAACCCTTTCCATAGCTATTGTACTCTAGCAACATGTAAGCCTAGGATGCGAAAGTCCGCCAAGATCAATGATTGGGTTATGGGACTGGCAGCTGCGAACGCAAAAGAGAAGAAACATCATTGTATATTCTTGATGAAAGTTACGGAGATACTTACGTTTCAAGAATATTGGGAAGATCCAAGGTTTACACTAAAAAGGCCGGTTAGAAACGGCAGTAAGGTTCAAGTCCTAGGGGACAATATTTATCACAAGGATAGTTCAGGAAGTTGGGTTCAAGAAGACTCCCATCATAGCAATTCTGACGGCTCCATTAATGAAATAAACTTAAAGCGCGATACGGGAAGTACTGAGAACGTGCTCGTTTCTGAATGTTTCGCCTACTTTGGAGAGGAAGCAATTCCCGTCGACCTTGACAAGCTTAACTATGGACGAATCAGGGACTATCGAAAATTGAACCTAGCAGACCAACAATTTGCTAGAAATCTGATAGAAAAAATAATGAAGAAACCTAACTATCGTAATATGGTTGTCGGTGATCCAATTCACTTCAATCTTTTCGATAAAAGAGTCGATCAAGAAACAGGGAAATATAAATAATATGGATGAAGGCATTGTTGGCATTACGCTTGTAAGTCTAAGCTTAGGTGAAGGCATTAGCTTATATGTTTCTAAATATATTGTTTTCGTCGCGGTATTTTTTGCTGTGGCTATCGGCCTGTATAAACTTTACATTGTGCTTGGAGGGAGCCAGCCACTGGAGTTCGATGGTTTAGATATAGGAATTGGAAAGCAAAAAATTAAACTAAAACCAAATCATGTGGATAAGCAAATCGCCTACAAAGTCTGGGTTGAGCTGAGCACAAGGAAGATTGGTATCCCAATTGATCTGGAAAAAGACATAATTTCAGAGGTTTATGATTCTTGGTATGCTTTTTTTGGCGTTACGAGAGAGTTAATCAAAGATGTACCTGTAAGTAAATTTAAGCGTAAAGATACCGAGAGAATCATAAAAATTTCGATAGAAATCCTAAATACAGGCATTCGACCCCATTTAACTTGTTGGCAGGCATCGTTTAGGAGATGGTACGAGGCTGCAATTGCAAATGAAGATAATAAAGATTTATCGCCACAAGAAATTCAAAAGAAATTTCCGCATTTTGAGGAGTTGACGTCAAATATGAGAGAGGTGAACCAGTCTCTGGTAAAATATAGAGAACTGCTTTATAAAATGTTGTCTTCAAACTAGGTTAAATTGGTTAACCCGTAGCATCATTTTTTAACTAAACGTTTCGGATAGGACGCCTGATTTCTTGTCGATGTTCTTCAGGCATTTCGCTTACTTCTCTGAACAAGGTGTCTAAGCCTTGTTCTAAACTAAAAATTGCCACTTGATGCTCACGGATTTGGCTGAGCTTCTGGTAAGCTTTTTGGGCTAAAATTTGTTGTTGCTCTAAGCCCAAATTAGGTACTGGCAGATCAGAAAGAGTCCTCTTGCTCATGGTACTTTGGTATTGACCACTGCTGTTATTGTGCATCCATGCCTGCGCAACATCGCTGTTTAGGTAATGCTTTAAAAATTCCGCAGAGTACTGATTAGAATCCTTCACTCTAATGATGAATAGATGTTGCGTTACTGTCGTTTGTTGCTGAGGCTCATCGATAAGGATAGCTTGCTTCATCATACCTTTAGCAATAATAAGGATGTCTTTGTGTTCAAGAGTGTTAACCGTAGAACGCGACAGGTCGGTTTTAGTTAAGCTTTCCCAATCAATATAAATAGCATGCTTATCCTTTAAAACATCGCGTAATTGAATGACGGAATGCGTCCAGTTTTCAGCCTCTGCAACGCCATGCTTAAATGTTCTGCCAGAAATCACATCGGCAATTTCAATTAACTTCATATACACACCTTGTTGTTCATTACTCACAGATTAACACACCCCACTAGTCAAGTGGGATTTTCGTAAACCTTAAAAAAATGCCCAAAAATTTGATCTTCTCACAATGCCCACTATAGTAGTGGGTGTTGTGAGAAGAAGTAGAGGTATTTTTTATGGGAATGGGTAAAACCCGAGTAAGAACGACAAAACGTATTCAGCAGGGCTGGATAGATAATTTTGAAGAAAAGCTAGAAAACTGTGAGTACGAGTCATTTTATAGGACTCAGGACATTACCTCTTCTGGTTTTAAGGCGCGTTTCCCTTGCACTAGGATTGCAGGCAAGGTTTATCACCTATTGTCTCAAAACGAGACAAACACACTGATCAAATTACTCCACGATCCATTAGTGGTGGATATAAAAGAACAGTACCCGGTTACAGATTTGGCAAAATCTAAAGCTTTTGCTGAAGCGCTGAAAATTAAGCACCCTAGGCATACATGGAGTGCAACAGACTCGGTTATTACGTTCGACTTTTTGTGTGAGATGACATCTGGACGTAAAAAAGTAATTAGCGTTAAGCCCAAAATATTCCTGAAAGATAGACGTACCCAAGAAAAGCTTTCGCTAGAACAAGCACTGGCTGAGACCATGGGGTATGAGTTCGACATTGCGACAGAAGAAGACAAAAATTCTGAAGAAGTTAAAAATCTTTTTCGGGTACTCAGAGGCGCTACGTTGCCTGTTGGGCTGGTGGATATATACCAATCATGGAAACAATGTTTTGCTATCTTTCTAAAGCAAGATATTCATCAGCAATTACGAGTACTTATCCAGCGTGTGTCGGAACATCTAGACATCAGTTTTAACGAGTCTTTCTGGCTAATGCAGCATGGGTTTTGGATACGTGATTTAGTTTCTGACTACACGCGCCCTCTTTTGCCTGAGCATTCTGCTTACTTACTAGAACTTCAAGTTAATGCTTAATTTCGACTCCGTTCTTACTCCAAATCCAGCGTGCAAGACTCCGCTGTTTGAAGAAACTATGGTTGTTGCTTCGATATTTGTAGATAGAAATAGGATTTGGCTCGTCCCTTACATTACAAAGGGTAAGCATAAGACTAAGTTCCCTGACAAGAAGCCTATCGAACTTTGGCTTTCTGAAGTTGAAGCGGCTATTCAAAGCAACGAAGTTGAACTAAACAGCCTTCAACTTGAATCTTTTAAGATTGTGCTAGAAGAATTACTCTATGACGCTGATGGTGAACTATTGCCATCTGTGGTGGAGCGTGATCGTCGCTACAAAATAGTTAGTCGCGCACTTGAAGACGAAGACGAGCTTTTCTATGCAACCCACGGAAACAGTGTAGTTGCCAAAGTGGCGGTTGAATTTAATTCCACTCCTAGAAATGTGCAGCGCTACCTGAACGAATACTTTCGTGGTGGACGTCATATTAATTCTCTAATTTCTAGGAGGGGAAGACATGAGAGAACGTTCTCTGTGGCTTCAAAAAAACTTGGGGCAAAGCCACACGGCTCGAAAGGAAAAAATGTAGATCTGAAGGATCAAGGTAATTTTAAGAAAATACTTAATAAGTATTACTTAAATAAAGATAGAATGTCTCTTGAAGCTGTTTACAAAAAACTGCTCGATGAAGAATATACGCAACAAAAAGGTAAGATACTTCCAGACGGAACATTAACTCGAACGCTCCACCTCCCCCCTGATGAGCGCGTTTCTTTAGGTCAGCTTCGTTATTGGGCACCTGAAGTCCTTGGCCTTTCACGCAAAGAAATAAAGGCGAAACGCAGACAAGGCCCCGATCACAAGTCAAATTATAAAGCACGTTCTGGCGATGGCGCATACATTGCAATGGGGCCGGGCCATATATTCCAAATGGACTCAACAGAGATAGATGTTGTTCTCGTTTCTCCATACGACCGTCGAGTAACCCTTGAAAAGGTAACTATTTATGCAATAAGAGACGTCTACACACGTTCATTTGTCGGCTTACATATGGCTTCTGGTAAAGCAAGTTGGTATGAGGCCAGACTCGCCTTGCTAAATGCATTTAGAGACAAGATAAGTGTCGCTGCTGAATGTGGCGTCATTATTGAAGACGGCGATTGGATTGAATCTGGAGTTCCTCAAATATTGCTCGTCGATAATGAAGAGTTTGCAAATAAAATCAGTGAGTCAGTTGGCAAAGATTTAGGCTTGATTGTTCAATTTAGCCGAGCATATTCAGGCGATGACAAAGGATTAGTCGAAGTTAGCTTTAACATGTTTCATGCGATGCTGAGAAACGAAAAAATAGCAGGGTTTCAATACAAGAATTTAATGGGACGAAACAGGCATCTACCGCAAAAAACATCCGCTCTCACCCCTAAAGAGCTTCTGCAAATCTTAACGTTATATGTGATTTACCATAACCGCTGCATTTGGAAAGATGATTACCCTATGGAGCAAGCAGCATCGATAGATGGTGTAAAAAATATCTGTAGAGAATACTGGCTCTGGGGGCTTAGAAATCGTCCTTATTTTATTCGTAAAAAACCTGACCGCCTACTCTATTTAAGCTTACTTGAAGTAGGAGAGTTAACCGTCCACCGCACACATCTCATGCTAAAAGGCAAGCACCTCAAATACCGCTGCAACGACACGCGCGTCCATTTACTTCAAGAAAAAATTGAAGGACGAGGCAAAAAACCAAGGCTTTCATGTCGCTATATTCGCTCTACGGTAAATAAAATTCTCATTGAGGTGGGCGGAGAGTTTGTTCTTGGGGAATTACATTCAGAACAACAACGATATATGGGTTTGTCACACCCAGAGTTTCAGGCCGCAAGGCTACGATTGGCAGAAACTAAAGCAATACATAACGAGCAGATTCAATCAGAGCGAGCGGATGTTAGCACCATGGTTTCATGCATCGATACGCGAGCTAGAAAGATTCGTTACGAGCACGAAAATCAACTGGCTAAGATCCCCAAGATGAGTACTAAAGAAGCGACTTACCAGATGAGGGAAGACGCTTTTCGGCAAGAAAACCAGAAATTTGACGAAGCTACGAGTCATTTGAACCAACTACCTGAAGGTTACGAGGCTGCTCTGAATGCAACTTCGAGTGATATAAACGAGAACCAAACCACCGAAAACCAAACAGAAGATACTGAATCACTAGATGTGCTGGATGATTTATTAAAGGAGTTAAATCATGGTTAGAGTCCGCAGATATTCACCTATCTACAATACTGAGTTGCCAGAGCAGTATTTAGGTAATCCTTTTGTTGAGGCCATGCCGCCGCTGATGACGATGAAGGAATACTTTAAATTTAGTGCATATTTACCTGACTTTGATCCTACCCGTGTGAACGACTCCGCTGAACTACGTAAGGTGAAAATTGCAGAGGTATATAAGTACTTTGTTCCGAGCACACATATATACCGCCTATACATGACGCTGTGGCGTATGCTTTTTTCTACTTATACGGACCGCAATAGCTTTGATGTAGAACACGTCAGGAAGCAATATTCTCTATTGCTACTAAAACAAGACATGGATGAGGACTGGGAGGGTACAACAGGTGAAAGTTTACTTTTAACAGCCCCAAGCGGTTACGGTAAAACGATAATGACTAAGCGTGTGCTTAAATCATTCCCCCAAGTCCTTCAGCACACTGAATACAACGAGCAGCCTTTCAACCAAGCACAGGTACTTTGGATTTATTTAAAGATCTCGTCCAATGCCAACCGCAAAAGCCTATGTCATTTATTTTTGGAAGAAGTTGATAAGTGCGTCGGCACCGATTATGCCAAAACAACCTCGGTCTCTACGCAAATTGGTAAATATGAGGCAATCTTTCGCACGATTATCGAAACCTACAAAATAGGGATGCTCGTTGTTGATGAAATGCAAAACCTTTCTGTTTGCAAGGCTGGCGGGGATAAAGAATTTCTAAATTTCTTTAGTGAACTCTCAGAGCAGTGGCAGATGGGGTTAGTACTTGTAGGTACGCCCGATATTATGCCGATTCTTCAAAAATCGTTTACAGCTACTCGACGCCTTACTTCTGGAGGGGATATGCACTTCCAGCGATATACGCAAAATGATCCCATATGGGAAGGTCTCGTTAAGACACTTTGGCGATATCAGTATGTGACGAATGCGGAGACACTATACGATGATAATCGAAAAATCGTTAACACCGAGCTATTTAACGATATTTATTCGCTGACCCAAGGCATACCATTTGTTTTCGTATTTTTGTTTATAAATGCTCAATTTATTGCAATAGACCGAGCCGGACGAAGGACATTGGAACAATTAGATAAATCTGCCCTTCGTGAGGCCTACAACAGCTCGTCACGTCTTATAAAATGCGCCATCGAAGATATCAAATCTACTGGTGGGAAAAACTACGCCGATTTGATGCAGCAGGTATTAATCAAAGATGCCCCAGAAAAAATAGCGTTTATCGTTAAGCTTGAGTCTCTGCTTAGCAAGCGCACTCTCTCACCGAAAGAAGCGACTGAAATTAGAAAAGAGATTGAGGCAGTGGAGGAAAAATACGTTCTGAATGATGAAGAAATGAAAATCATAGAGCGTATAAAAGCATCAAAGCTTCTCCAATGTTGTGAGCAAAGCCAAGGTGAAGTTATTGATGGGCAGTTTGAGGTAGTAAATTAATGCTTCCCTTCTACTGTCCTATCATTCCCGGTGAGCACCTTTTAAGTTGGCTAAACAGGATTCATTTGCTGCTTGGGTTCAATTCAATCAAGCAAACTCTTAAATACTTGAACATAAGTAATGAATACTTCGCAATTTCCAGATTTAATGGTCCTATTAAGGGGGCATTGGGTTTGTATGAAAATAACACTTCTGATGGCTTTTCAGGGTTTGATAAGCATACTACTTTGCCAATATGGGCGCTTAGTATGGAACCCACGAAGTATCAAAAAATGAGACTTGAGCCAGCCGAGTCAGCCACTTACGATAGTCAAAAGCCTAGGATTATATGCCAAGAAAACTGGAAATATTGCCATCAGTGCGTGAAGGAAGACATAGAGCAAATAGGTCATAGTATTTGGCGTGTTCATCACCAAATTATCGGGATCACACATTGCATAAAACATAAAATAAGACTCTGTGAGGATGGCAAAAAACTTAGAGATCTGAGGTATTCAGACCTTCCACAGGTACACTCGCTAACTAACTCACATCTCAGTAATCACCCTTCACTAGTAGAGTGGAGTGAGTTCTTGAGTAGAACCCTAGATATTTTATGCGAATGTCCAGAAAGGGCCTTCCAAGTGAAGAAAAAGGTCAGATCGTTTCTACAAATTCCCAAAAAAATAATTCGAACAGATGAGTTTTCTGAGCAGTCTCTTGAGTTAAAAGAAAGACTTGAAACTGAGCTACCGCCTGAAGTTTATAGACATATGTTCAGAATTAACCCAGTAAATCGAATGCGGGATGTTAATCCGATAAATATCACCATGGGTTGGAAAAGCCCGTTATACCAGAGTGATATACCGCACCCTATTTACTGGTTAGTAATCTTGTTCTGGCTAAGAAACAACATAGTGATTTAGGGGATAACATGGAGCAACTGCTGTTTCACTTTCCAATTCCGGGCGATGAAATCCCGTATAGTACAGTCACTAGATATGCCCTCATCTCAGGTCTCCCCCCTGCCGAGGTTTTTGCCCGTATTTATATGAATCCGAGAAAACGAATTCATCCATATTTACCGGGCTTGAATGAGAAGTTTGCCAAATATTTCGGATTAGAAGCATCAGAAGTCGTGCTGAAACGGACACTCTTTCCTTTAATAGCATTTGCACAACCAAATGAAGCTGAAAATATTAAATACGCCCTAGCGAAAGACAGTGAAGTTAAAGCGCTAGCAAACTGCGCAATTACACATACAAGGATCAAGTTCTTCTATGGCTTGAATTATTGCCCTCAATGTATCGCCCAAGATTTAGAGGTACATGGCTTTCCTTATTGGCACCTATTGCACCAGATTCCCGGCGTGCAAGCTTGCTATATTCATCATTGCTTGTTGATATCAATGCCCTTGGGGGACGGCCACCGTGATAGAGCCTTGGTATTACCACCGATGGCTTTGCCGGAAGTGAAAGAAAGTGAGAAATCTCAAGTAACCTTTGCCAAGTTTGCCGCTGACTTAATGGAGTTTTCTCGCTCTTATACGATTCAATATCAGGTAAGTTATCTCCATATTTTGCAAAGCAGAGGACTCATCTGTAGTTCAGGTAACACCTTAAAATTATCTCAAATCAAATCGGAGTTAGCAGAATATTGGGCTGGCTTGCCTTTCATCAATACCCCAGTCGCAGGAATACCAGAAGCATTGTCAGACTTTGCTTTTATTGAAACCATTCTAAGGGAAAAAACTCACTCTTATTGCCATCCGGTAAAGCACATTCTATTGGCCTGTTGGTTAACTGAGTCAGATCCTCAATTTCTTATTGTTCGTTCTCGGATGGACCTTGAAGACTGCTGTGAGCATAGGTGTGATGACCAACCCAGCGAGTCCCAAATCGAATCTTTACTCCAGCAGCGAGTGAGCCTTAATCAAATAGAAAAACTGACAGGTGCTAGCCGCTGTCGTATAAAACGAATCGCTGAATGGAACCTAATACCTCACCGGACCAACGCCATGCGAACTCCTCCTGACGTAAGGAGGCGAGTTCTTATTCAGGCGCTATATGGTAAGCACCGTTCTGAAATAGCCACCGAATTCGGGGTGTCTGTCGGTTATGTTGAGCAGGTTATAAGCGCTGAGCCGAAGATGAGTGTTTGGCGAAAGCATCTGAAAATACGTAGAAATCTACATGCTGCATATAAGCAAATTAGCGAAGTTGTTTATGAACACCCAGCTTGGAGCCGTGCGAAAATTCGAGAGCATGCCCAGAATGCTTTTTTTAGGTTGTACAATCATGATAAAGAGCTACTCAATCGAGTCTTGCCAAAACCTCAAAAACCAACTCCATGCTCAAAAAACTGGAAGCAAGAAGATGAGAGCTTACTTGAAGTACTATCTTCCCAAGTGGATATCAAAAATAACTCACTTTCATCATTGGATCGTCAAATAGGTGGTCATGGACGTTTACTAAAGGGCAGGTTGGCAAGGCTACCAAAGACACGTGAATTTTTAATTGAAGCCGGGATCTTAAAAGACATCAAGCCTAACTAAGTTTGCAAAATGATGAGTTTCCTATTCGGTTTTCCGCACTTCAGATTAAATGTAAGGAGCATAATTATGATAAAACCAATTGGTGTTTTAGAATTAGCCGCAGCGGTTGAAAAGGATAGTCAATCTGGAAAACTGAGTGAGCAGCTACTGCAAAGCGGTAACACGTTATATGGCAGGAATGACAGTTTTCCCGGCTACATAGAGCGCATTTCTCCAGATAATAAACGAGTATTGGGCTATTGGAATGATGGTGTTTTCGTTGAAATTTTTTGCCTTATTGATCTAAAAAGTTATTAACTTTACCTGCCAGAACCGAATAACAACTTTAGGTGTAGTAGCTCATATCTGATCTGACACTTTAATGTGCAGGTTGAGACATCACCTGATAGGCAGGTATAGACAAACATCAGACATTTACTCGTAGGGTCGATGAACTTCCGTTTAGGGCTATTGTTCCGGGCGTCGACGAGGCCGTTCTTGACTGACAGTTGCCATCCAAAACCGGATATTCAGCCACTCCTAAGATATTTATTATTAGGCCATTCTTGACATTCACTAAAATTGGGTCTTAATTTTAGTTATTAAAAAACGAGAATGGAAGCAGATCATGTTCAGGGCTTATTGCAAATTGCACTTAGTCGGTCATTGTCTTTTGATTTTTATTTTCGTGTCCATAGCAGTAGCTGCCAAGCAGAATTTAAGCGAACTCCCCCCAATAAAGAATGACTATTATCCAATTCAATCGTCCAGAGCGGGTGAGCTTGGTGATTGGGGCCAAGCAAAATATTGCAATGAAAATAGTTACATTTTTGCTGCTAAGATTATGGTAGAAGCATCAACAGGCGGCGGTAAATATGATGATGACACATCGTTAAACCAGATTACTTTTGTTTGTAAAAACCCGAAAAAGAACAGCATGAATTCGTTCAAGGTTGGTTTGGGGAATTTCGGAAAGTACGATAGTGGACGATGGAAAGATGCAAAGTGTCAAGACGGTTATTATGCATATGGGTTTCGACTTGGTATGGAGGGGAATGCCGAAGATTATGTAGCAGCTACTTCTATCAGGTTATTATGCAGAGAATTTAGTTCTTGGAATGATCCTAGATCTACTTCTGATGCAATAGGTGAGTTTCATAATGAGTGGCTAGGTTCAAGAACCTGCATGTATGATCACTTGCTTGCAGGTGCTGTTGCGCGAAGTCAAGATGAGCAAGGTGATGGTGACGATAGCGCACTCAACGATATTGTAATGATTTGCAGAGTGGAGTGACTTATGAACACAGGATTAAGGTGCGTACTTATTATAAGTTGTTTTTTATTGTTTGCTAGCTGCAAAAGCACACAAAAAATTTACTCACCTGTTGATTCCTATGTTTGTGTTGAAAGTGATCAAAATAGCTGTCCAGACTCTCTGATACCAAAAGAATGGGAAGAAGGTTTGACCTCGCGAATAGAAAAAATAACTGGACAAAATTCCGTTGTAATTCCGATCCTAAGGTGGGATGAGAAAATAAGTGAGAGACGTTCAAAAAAATCAGGAAATAATGAAGGAAATGCTTTTTATTTGGATTACGACAAGATTAAAAGTGGGTACTGCCCAATAATTGAAGAATATATTCCACTTAGCTACGGAGAAAACGAGTCGCAAAGTGATGCTCGATTAAAAATGTATGTGATTAAGAGAGAATCTCAATGTGTTAAATTTTATTCTCCCTTAGTTCTCGGTGAATATATAGATTCCTTAAGACAATTAAATTTTGCTATAAAGTCGTGCAATAGAATATCTAAGGCAATATCAGACCAAAAAGAAATATTGGACATACAAAAAAACTCTGTTTTAGAAGCATCGAGAGCAGAATTACTTAGAGTAAATGCTCTACAGCATGATGCTTCGATATCTAAATCAATACCTGAGCCGCAATTGGAACAACTGTATCAAGCAACTCAGTCCAAGCTAAACTCTGCGGAAAAAATTAGGAGAATTTTATCGAAGTTTAAGATTGATTATGAGTTTTACTCTAAGCTCGAATCTACACAGTTGGATATTGAAACTATATACGAAGATCTCCTTGAGAATCTATTTTACTTAAAAGAGTTATCTGGGGCTTCTTGCGATATAGAAAATGTAGAGTCGATAGTCCCTAATAATAGTTGGGTGGCAAAGGGTATCCCAGTTGTCGAAGTTAAAAAATGAAAATTTATTCGGTCATTCTATTTTGTTATTTTATAAGCGATTCTGCATATATATTTGCAATAGAAAAAGGTGAATACGATATATTTTCAAGCGTACAAAAAGAAAATAACTTGAATGCCAATCCAAGGTCAGATCATCCGCCAGAACCAAAAGACACACCTCAACCACACGACCCTGATAACACGAGTAGAAATGTGGGGAGGCAACCGCTTTCCTTTTCGAAGCGCGATAATATAGAAAATACTTCTATATCCCCTAAAGATAGCGATTATGTAGAACCATTTAAAGATTATGCAACAGATGGTTCAGTATTTTCTAAAGTCGAGGATAGATTGAATTACGGAAAAATGGTTAAGGATATGTATGATAGAGCCTATAAGCTCGAAAGTGAAAGGTTTGAAGCATTTAAAGAAAAGTATGAGCAAAGATACGTCAGAGGGGTTAAGACTCCATCCGACAGCGCAATTCGAGTGTTATATAACTCAAGCCCGGCAATTAAAATTTTATCAGATACTGTTGAATCAGCAGTAAATATAAGTGTTTTAGCGAAAACAGTTGTAGATCCGGTGTTCGTGCCAGTCGCAGTTTTTTACTTTGAGAGCGATATGAATGATAAAGTTAATAATTCAGTTAGATCTGTGTTGGGTATTGGTTTAATGGAAGGCGTTGATGCTTTTAATGGAACAACATTAAGCATTATGGAAAACTCTACCAATGAAGCTATAAAAGAAATTCAATCATTAGATAACTCTAATATCGGGTGTTTATTCGGGGGATGCTAGGATACGATTATGTTTGTGTATTGTGCTTTAAAGAGTCCAATAAATCGGAGCTAAATATACGAATAAAGGCGTACACCATTCCGAATAAGCAGCGCTTTTTATCGCTGAATCAGCGATGCAGACCGCCACCCATCTGCATCATTAAACTCGGCGGCACCATACGCGTTCTGTGCTCACGGACATAACTACAACGACGTTTAGCTCGCTTAACACATAACATGATGAATGTCTTTTTGCCATGCCACGTCCGATCTCACTCTCAGGTAATAGTTCAGCCAAATGCAGCAAATTCAAATTGAAATACTTATTTTCAATCAATGCCTGAAGTGTTCTTTTTGCGATGCGGATGTTTTATTCGGTGGCGATATTACAATACTACAATGCACCACAAACTGAATAGCGACTTGCTGAGTAATTTAGCTTCACTGGCAATTGTTATTCTTCTTTCGACGACTGTAGTAGCTTAGACTAGCATCATCAATAGTCCGCTTCCTGCTCCAATAGAAGCCGTTCAAAAGTGAAAGGGCGAATGACTCTTACTCGCTCGAAGCCGTCTGTCGCCTGAGTGCCAGTTACAGACCATCAGTAATTAGCACAATCGGAAAATTTGTCGTACAGCGGAAATTGGAGAGTTAAATTGTCCAACACCCTGTTGGACAATTGCTGTTGTAGTAATTTTTGCAACGAGCCGTTGCAGTTTTCACTGTTACGGACTGTTCGCGACTTGGAATGACTCACTATCGTCGGCCATTTGTGTATACGTGTCTTAAGTATTAAACCGCATGCTAGAAGGTAGATTGGTCAATTCGAGCTTTCCAATAAAATAGATCGGTATCCTTCTTAGCGCACGGATGAATTTATCTGTTTAAAATAAAATTTTGATGAAAGGCCGAAGCTTTTTATTAGGCATTCGAGGGTGTGCTTTTTATCCGTTTACCATCTTAAAATACATGATTTATAACAAAACATATAAAAACCAAGCTCCTACTCAGGTGACATGAAGTAATTCTAGCGAATACATTTTGAATTAGACGAATAAAATGTTTAGTCAGTTGACTGTCGCTCTAAATTTAAATGGTTGATTTTTATGTTTTTTATCAAATAAACGTTTATTCGTTTTTATTAATCTAAATCAAGTGTTCGAATTGATCGTCACTGGTGAATCACTTCTCTTAGCCAACAACGACAAACGCAATGTTTCAGTCAAACTTTCTGACATGGCATCACAGTGCGTGAATTTAGCTGAGTATAATTGCACTGGTGCTTTTCACTTTTACCGCTGCAACTACAATGCTTGATAATGGTGCTGATTTACGTAATATCCAAGAAATGCTCGGATATGCCAGTATTTTCACTACTCAGCATTACACCCATGTCAGCCACAAAGAACGGCCACAGGTTTACAATAATACCTACCCTACTGCACAAGGTTGTAGTGGTTTGATTCGAGATTTTACAGCTATTTATTGACATGATGTTTAAAGCATCAATTCATTATTTATTGATATAAATTGTCTATTACTGTTAAATCAAAGCATTGAAATTTAGATAAAATATATCACAGGGATTGAGATTGAACTTCAAGCTAAAAATGAATGGTGCACTTTGGGAAAGCTTCTGTGAGAGAATGCTTAGGCACGAATTCACCTGGAAAAATTTTACCAGTGTCCCCCACCATGACAGGGGCGATCATGGGATAGAGTTTTTTACCAATTGTGGTGTTATTTTTCAGTGTTACTATCCTGACCCTTCATACTCAATGGAAGAGTATAGAAAACATGTTCAAAAAAAAATAAATGATGATCTTAAAAAGTTAAGTAAACACGAATCAGAAATTCAGAAAATGCTTGGCGAGATAAAAATATCTTGTTGGGTTCTTGTCATCCCTGAAGTTAAAACAAAAGAATTACTAAAATACTGTAAATTGAAAGAGAAAAAAATCCCTCAACTTTCATATTCAACTCCAAAAGGTATATCTGTCAAAATAGAAACGGACGACTCATTTCCATCGGGATCTATGTACTCTAGAAAATATATTGGAGAGGAAATAAATGTTGATATATCTGATATAAAGGCAGAAGTTACAGAGATATGGAAATCTGAGAATAGTACTTTTTTTGACAATATCTGTAGGAAGACCAATAAAGTTACTGAAAGTGATCTCGAAAGACTTAGAACAAATCTAATTCGACAGTATATGCAAGTTGAAGAATTGATGGACGCATATAGAGACCAATTTCCTGATTTGTACACTGAGGTAACATCTATAGCTCTAGTTAATTTGGAGGCTTTAAAAAACGACAGCTTGTTTGTGAGAGATGAACCTAAAAATATATTAATGTCACTCTTACAAAAAAATAGAGATTCTATTAAAGGTATAGAACAATCAATATCAAACAATAATACTGAAATTTTCTCTAGTGGTCTAATTGCGCATTGGTTAGCAGAATGTAAGATGGATTTTATAATAAATGAATAAAAACAAGGATGATCAACTTAAAACAGCTACCGCTATCTTTAGTGATTCTGGCTATCCTTTACCGATTGAATTGAGACCAATATGGCGTATTGGATTAATGTGTGTCGCAATCCATGCAATAGGTACAGATGGTGTCTCATTAAAGCTCAACAAAATGAGAGTGATACTTTGGATGCTAATTCGACCGCAAAACTGGGGTGATTATTATGATTCACTTCACTTATATTCCAATTCAATTTTGTCAATGTCATCTGATAGGTCAACGGACAAAGCAATAGAACTAGCTATCGCGAAAAATTTTTTGCAACTAGACTCGGAAGCCTTAATATTGGGAGAGGAGGGATATAAATTATTACAGTTGGCACATGACCTAAGCTTATTTAACAGTGAAGTAGAATTTTTACTTTCGATAAAAAATAAAGTTACAGACAAATATATAAAAAGGATTTTGGGACAAGAAAAATGCTAGGACTAACCTTAAAAAATTTAAAAGTAACCTCTATTACAAACGATGGAGTTTACTCAACGGAAATCCCTTTTTATAAAGGGTTAAACATCATAAGAGCAGAAAACTCTTCAGGTAAATCAACTTGTATTAATTCAATAGCTTATGCCTTAGGCTTAGACGCAATATTAGGTCCAAGTAGAAGAAAACCTTTTCCAAGATCTATGCATCAATTTTTAGAATCTTCAAAAAGTGATGCCACACCACACTTTGTAAGTCAGTCATATGTTGAACTAGAAGTGGAGAATGAAAGTGGACGGTATGCAAAGCTTATAAGGGATGTTGAAGGTGATAAGGATAAAGTTACGGTTTTTGATGAAAAAGGCACAAGTGAGGATTATTTTCTGGGTAGTGCGGGTAGTGTAGGCTCAGCAAAAAGCGAAAAAGGTTTCCATTATTGGCTTGAAAAATATTTAGATTGGAACCTACCAAATTTAGTAACTCATGAAGGTAAACCAACAAGGCTTTATCTAGAATGTATATTTCCTTTATTTTTCATTGAGCAAAAAAGAGGCTGGTCTGAAATACAGGCTAATACACCAACTTATTATGGAATTAAGGGGGTTAAAAAAGCAGCATTAGAGTTCTGTTTAGGAGTAGAGAACTACAGTAAAAAAAATAGATTAGCTGAACTGAATGCTATAACTACTGATATAGAAAAAAATTGGGAAAAAATTATTAGTTCAGCCGCTTCGTTGGCAGAGTTTGCTGGTATGAAATTACAATTAGAATGTACTTTAGAAAAGGAGAGCTTTTTTCCCTTAATATCCTTTTTAGTACCTCAACAAGATCAGTTTACCAATATCAATCCTTATTTAAGCGGATTGAAAACCGTATTAACAGATATCAAAAACAATATTAAAACGTGGCCTCATTATAGTGAAGTTTCAGAGCTAACAGCGAAAAAGAGAGCGTTACTCAGAGACTCCGATTCTTTAACGCAAAAACAAGAAGGCTTTCTTATTTCGATACAGAAAATGGAAAAAAAGGTATCAATTCTTGCCTTAGAATTAGATCGCTATAGACAATTAAAACGATTATATGATGTAGGAAGTGAGGTTAACTTTGAAGTGGAAATGAGTTCATGTCCAGTTTGTGATTCAGACATGTACGACAGTTTGGCTAAAGTACCAGTTAAAAGTAAGCCCTTAACGGTTGACCAAAATATTGATTACTTAAAAAATCAAGTTGATTTTTATGCAGGAATAAAGAACAGGCACGAAAAAGATTTAACAAAAATAGAAAAAGAACAAACGTTATTACAAACTTCAATAATTAGGATTCAGACCAGTATTGACGAGCTTAAAACAGATGAAACCGCGTTTATTGAGCTTTACGGAAAAGATCTAAAAAGAAAAATTGAATTAGAAAATGAAGTTAATGGGTTAATAAAACTGGTTTCGAAGCAGGCCGAATTTAATGGACGAGCAAGAGACATTCATCAGCAATGGCATAAATATACAACAGAATTGAAAACATTAAGAAAGAAAAATACAGACGATGTTTCATTTAAAATTCTGAAAGCATTAAAAACTCGTTTGATAGAAAACTTATCAGCTTTTGGGTATAAAACTGCGAACCAGCATTTCCTTCAAATATCAGAGCAAACTTTACGACCAGAACTTGATGGTTACGACATTGTAGCTGATTCATCCGCTAGTGATTATATTCGAATAATTTGGTCCTACACTCTCGCATTATTAGAGTTAGGTATCAGTCACAGTAATGTGAAACATGGTGGGTTTGTTGTTTTTGATGAACCTAGACAACATGAGACAGATAAATCTAGCTTTGCATCCCTACTAAATAAGTCTAGCTCTTTACTGGACTCTGGAGGACAAGTAATAGTCGCGACCAGTATGAGTCTAGATGAACTGAATAGTTATGAGTTGAAAAAGGCTAATATTAAAATATTCGAAGATGGAGAATACATCCTTAAAAAAGAAGTGAGTGGTAGTTAAGTGTCTATTTGTTGGGGTAGAACCAAAGAGCAATAAGCTGACATTACTCACCACTGGACATTAACACCGCAAAGCGTAAATTAGAAATATTGGTATTTCGTTGAGCTATTTTAGAGTGATTTCATCTACGTCGATACCAAATAACTTAACACGCTCTTTATTGATATCACTTTCTTTAGCGATTTTAATCAATGCTTCTCTAGCTACTTCGTATATTTTTAAACATTCTTTTTCCAAATAGCCACTTTGACCACCAAATTTGAGACATTGATGAATGATGTAGGACAAGTCAGGGCCTTTGATACGTTTGAATAATCGGTAGTAATCATCAGACAACATATCTACCAAAATAGACATGTCTTCAGAATTCCAATCTCCATTACATATATCAAGAATAATTCTTTCTGGCTCTTTCTGAGGGTTGTTTACTTCGAAAATAGCACGACATTCTTCGTAAAGTTCACCATCTAGTATTTCACCAAAAGAATTTTGTTTCTTAACATTAAATATTTCAATATCTTCTTTTCGACGCAAAATGAACTGAGTAATCAATTGAGTAACTTCAACAGTCATGTCAAATTTACGTAATAGCATTAATGATGAATTCAGATCATAAGGCAGAAGGTTACTAAGTGCTCTGTAATACCCCCATAAACTCTGATTTGTTAAGTAGTGATTTTGTCGAAATGATAACTAATTTTGAGTTTATTGGTCCGCTGCTTAGAGATAAAACAAGATTTCCCGCCCACCTAATCAAGCACCTTTTCTTCAGTTACTGGCTATTTGATGGTCACGCGTGCCGTTTCTTGGACAAGCTCGAAGTACCCTCCAAAAATATTAAACAGAAGTCAAACAAGGATGAGTTGATATTGGGTTTGCTAAATAACGGCACAAGCATGAACCAGATCGAAAAAATGACTGGCGTTAGCCGCTGTTACATAAGAAGGAGAGCGGAGCTAAATGATATTGCCCATGTGTAATACCCCCATTTTAAGCAGCAGTCATTTGTAGAAAATCTTTAAGCCGCTC
>TARA_R110001599_G_scaffold71320_9_pt1 | contig 22160 bp, 22 predicted proteins | sample TARA_R110001599 | Tara Oceans TARA_R110001599 (sample SAMEA4398360) | marine metagenome | biome: Polar Biome; feature: [MES] marine water layer (ENVO:01000295) within the mesopelagic zone...; material: water (ENVO:00002006), including particulate matter (ENVO:01000060) such as......
CAATTTTTCCTCTTAGCGTTAAACGAGTATCCCGTGAATTTTGTTGTTGTAAGTGTTTTATTCGCGTCTGCTTTTAGTCCAAGCTTTCTTAGTCTTGAGGAAGCTAAGACCTTTGCCCAATCGTAAAAGTATGAAGAGCCATAATCATGGTACCAGCGCTGCAAAGTATTTAATACAGCCTCAAATGACTCATCAGTCTGTAGATCTCCCTCAAACGCAAAGACTCTATCTACGTCAGTAGCCGTTTGATCGATAGATCCAGGAAGTGATGGCATCGGGCCGTGTGTCTGATGTAGATTTATCGACTTGTCGATATTATCAGGCTCCAGTATTTTATTGACCATATCAAAATGAGTCTCATAAATGTGCAAGGAATTGCTAACATGCGTGTAACTTCCTAGCCCTACATTTAACTCATTCGCGATCATTTCCTGGAACACTGTGAATGCAGGAACGTCATATGCAATTCCGAAAACTAAATCAGAGCTTCTCATATTAACTACCTGATGTAGCTCACCGTCTCTTATGAAGTATTGTAGTGCCAGTGTACATGGAACATCAAGCTTTGCGTCAATAGAATCGTCAGGTACTCTAAGATGCATTATGGCACGCCGAGAATCTGGATCGCTCTTTAATTCATTAACCACATATTCTAGCTGCGTGAATCTTCCTTGAGCAATTGAAGAATGTCTTTTGAATAGACGCGCACCGTATGCCGAGTTTGCGGTGATACCATCATCACTAATATTCTTCCAAAACGCAGAGTACTTAGATATCCAGTCAGTTCTGTTGTTTCCGGACAGATACCAAACCAGCTCAGCAACCATATAGCTCATTCCAAACTTTCTTGCCACTACATATGGAATTCGATCTCGAGGGTTATCAATCGTAAATGATGCACCTAAGATCTCCTTGATATTCTGACCCCTGGGTGCGGACTCGTATTGGGGTTCATTCATAACTTTGTCTAGAAGGCCTAAATAGCATTCTGTAAAGTTTTTGTATCGGCCTAAGTGCATGTTACTTTTTTACTCCATCTGTTAATAAGTGTAGACTTTTTGTACCAAGCTAATCATATACGAAGAAGCTTGACTTTACTCATAGAAGTTTGGAACCCAAAGTCTGTTTTCTTAATCTCTGCCAAGCATAAGCTGTATAGCGGAAGTTCAGTTTGTCCATCCCATCCCCAGCAAAACATTCTAAAGTTTTTACCTCCCAGTCCTGTTGCTGTAACCAGAAGATATGGCTTTTTGTTTTTCGTAAGCTTTGCCTTGACATCAGATACCAAGAACCAGTATACATCATGTCCGTCAATTTCATCAATACAACGTACATCTTTTGCTGCTAGTCTTTCTTGTATTTCTTCGCTTACAAGAGTCGATGCGTTAAACGATCCAAAATGCTTTACGCTATTTTCAACCATCTCGCGGCGAGACCATGGACCGATACCTTGCGACTCTAACAGCAACTCATTGTAGTTGTTCTTTCCACGTTGCGGATCTCTCTTGGTCCACTTCTTAATATCATTTTGCTTATTGATAATAACTTCGTGCATGTGCTTGTAGCTCTCGAAAGTCTTATCTTTACCAACTAAATCCATTGACTCAAACGCCCTGATGTTGATTAACGCTTCCATAGCGCGCTTATTGAATTTTGAATGCCTCCACTTACCTTCGTCTGTCCACAACAAGTCATTAACACTTTCATACGGTCTATTCGCAACAAGCTCATCGACCGCTGACTCACCGATACCCTTACACGATAAGAGCGACGGCATGAACTTCTTGCCTTCAAGAATAGTCCAGTTCTTCGTGGCATAATTAATATCAAGTGGTACAACCCTATAGTCAAGAGCCTTTACTTCAGCGAAAGCCTTAGCTCGCTTCTTATCGTTACCTGACATCGCTTCAAGATATGCGCATAACCACTCTTCCTCGAAGTAAGTTAACAACCAAGCGCAGTAATATGAATCAATCGCGTAACACACGGCATGAGACTTATTAAACCCGTACCCTGCAAAGAATAGAATCTTTTCATATAAATCATCGGCTAACTGAGCGTCAACGCCGTTCTTTACAGAGCCAGCTACGAACTGCTCTTTGATCGCCCTAGCCTTAGCTAGCGACTCTGCTGCTTCGGAAGCTTTACGCTTCATAATACTACGTCTAACCGTATCTGTTTCCTCCTCAGGGAAGCCAGCCACCACAGAGCATAGCTTCATGATCTGCTCTTGGAATACAATCAAGCCGTATGTTTCTTCTAGCACCTCTTTAATTAACGGGTGACCATAATCAATATCATCAGGGTTATTCTTCGCATTGATGTAGAGTTTATCAACCTTTGCAGTAAGTGGACCCGGACGATAAATTGACGTTAGTGTTGCAATATCAATGATGCTCTTTGGCTTGGCTCTCTTAAATAAGTTTTGCGCACCTCGACCAGCAAGCTGAAAGATTCCAGCCCAGCGACCCTTAGCGTAGACGTGTTCGTATACATGCTGATCATCCATATTAAGTACTTTTGGATCCATGTTGTTATTAAACCAGTCATAGACTTGCTCAAACGATGGATTTTCAATACCCTCTTTTCTTTGTAGGATTAACTCAATAGTACGCTGGATCACCCTTAGTGTTTCCAAGCCGAGGAGGTCAAACTTAATCCATCCGAATGTCTCAAGATGCTTATAGTTCATACCCTCCGCCCAAGGTGTTTGTAACTCGCCTCGAGCCTTGATCAGCGGCATCCTTTCAGCTATATCTTCCGCGACAACTACACCTCCAGCGTGACGACCAAGAGCCTTATTCTGCTTAAACAGAACCTGAATCGGGGCGGCTACTTCTGGATGAGACTCGATAAATTCTCTAAACACCTTTGAGTGTGACATAGCATCCTCGTATAACAGTACGAACAAGTTCTTATCTGTCCCCTGCTTAAAGACGGCGCGCTTTACGTCATCCTCGACAGATGCTAATGCCTTATTCACTTCGGTATATGGGATGCCGTAGAAGCGAGAAATATCTTTAACAAGTGACTTGAGCTTGAATGTATTGTAGTTAGAGATTGGAATGATGTTCTCATCGCCCCACTTGTCTTTCATCATATTAATAAGCATGTCTCGATCACCTACATCGGTGTCGATATCCGGAGCACCTTCTCGAGACGGATTTAGAAAGCGACCGAACATGAGGTCATACTCGAACGGGTCAACATCGGTAAGCCTGAGGACATACGCAACGAGACTACCAGCGGCAGATCCACGGCCTGGACCGACAAGCATAGCTTTCTTGGCGATTTTAATGATCGCCTCCATTGTTAGGAAGTATCTGGAGAACTTCTTATCCTTGATGATCTTGAGCTCATGCTTTATTCTTTCAACGTACTTCGGGTCATCGGCAAGACCACGATAAACTAGTCCTTTCTTACATGCTTCAAGCAAGGCCTTATCATCCGTCATTCCTTCAGGAACAACGTACGAAGGTAGTTTCATCGTACGGTCAGGAACAATCGCAGAAATCTTTTCATGGACAATCTGATGTGGTAATTCCATGGCTGCTTTCACAACCTCATCATTATAGAATGACATATCCTCAGTGGTCTCAAGATATGTATCCCAAAGCTGGTGAGCATTCTTCGGATACAGCTCGCACTTAAGATCCTCTCTTGATTGTGGCAGCTTGGAGGGGTCAAATTCTTTATAGTTCAACCAGCCTAACTTCTTGTATAGCTCACGCTCGCGCCAATGCTCTGGGCGAGCATAATGTGAGTCAGTAGTTACAACTATCTTGTCATTTAAACCGTTGCTATTTGCAAATTCAATAATTGCACGGTTCACAAGGTGCTGAGCGGGAAGCTTATTAAATTGTATCTCTAGATGTACATCATCAATCCCAACAGCATCTACGAGACCTTGATATGCATTACCTACACCAGTCATAACCTTAGACCGAAATGACTCATCATCCATTAGATTATGCTTTAGCTCATCAAATTCCACTTGTTGAGCGTGCTTAAACACCTCGTATGCTATTGGGCCACCGATACAAGCTGTTGATACCATCAGATGGCCACCCTCAGCTGCTTCCCTTAACATCTTATAGTCAATACGAGGAAAGCGATAGAAGCCCTCCCTGTATCCCCTGCTAACAAGGTGAAATAGTCTTTGTAGACCAATAGACGTTTTTGGAAGAACAACCAGATGGTGACGCCGTTTAATAGGATCATAAAATTTTCCAGATTTAGTCTCTTCCTCATTCTCTACCGTGAGACCTGCTTCAGACTTTCCGATATCTACAATCTCATCATCACCATCGATAACAGCTGTTAAGGGAGTTGCAATCGCTTCACGTTGCGCACGAAGAATTCTAAGAGATTCTTTATCGCCTTTCTTCGCGGCTTGCCTAATCTCCATATCAAGCTTCCAAGCTTCAAGATCAGGATGGACGTACATTTCACATCCTGGAACGAACTTAAACAAGCCGCCTCTCTTCTGGATCTTCTCAGCATGTAGAAATGCATGACCAAACGAGTTCATATGACCGTGGTTTGTGAGACACCAGCCGTCCATACCATTCTCAATGACATAATCGATATGCTCTTGTGGATATCCGAGTCCATCAAAAGTGCTGAATCCGTCATGCGAATGTAGGGAAATGAACTTATTCGGTGGGGTGATAAGTGATTTGCTCATATGAGAAAGCTCCTGTTGTGATTAATACTATTATACCATAAACAAGAGCTTTTTTCAACGATTTAGTAAGGATTTTTGTGTAATCTTAAATAATTTTGTGAACCTCAAGATTCACGTTTGCTGTCCTGAGTTTTTCAATGTTTCGTTCATTAGATACTGAGGTATACAAAACCTCTCCACAAACCAGTAGTGTGATGTCGTATTCATTATATCCCAGTACTAATGCAGAGCTCCCGGGATCTAAACACCACGCTTCACCTTTATTATCAAAAGCATCGACTGGGGCTTGAAGCATTACTAGATTTCCTAATATCATTTGCTATTCCTCTATTTGGAGGATTATATCCAGTATATCGTCTCTTTTCAAGTTATAGCCTCTACTGGTAAGAAATAGGTCGGCTAGCGGGAACCTTATTTCAGGTGTTCCTAATCCTTCTCCCCAGAGCCACTCGGGAGTTGATTCAGTCCCAGATAGTTCTTGTTTTAAAGCGGAGACTCTGCTTGACAAAAGAGGTAACATATCTACGTCGTTGTCACTAGCTATATCAATGTCTATCTCTAAAGCGAGACCAAGAAGCTTTGAAAAGTCGCCGGAATCCATCGCTGCTGCAGACTGTAGAAAGATTTCTTTTAGTTTTTTGTGCTGGAGATCTTTCGACGTTCGGTCAGGATGCGAGGCTAAAGCAATTTTTTTGTATATTTTTTTTGCCCAATGAGGAACGTCTCTAGCTTGCTTGTCTGGCTCGTGATATTCGTCTTCATCAATCAAGTCTTCAGAGTCTTCAAGAACCCAGCCATCAGCTGTCTTACGCCAAGTTTGTGACGATTTAGTTGGGTCTATGTTAATAGTCTCCCCATCATGGTTGTCTTGATCGGTTGGGCACTCAGGATCTTCTGGTCTCGGTGCTATATTCGCGGCAGACTCTAACAGGGTTGACATATCTTTAGTATATTCTACAGAATACTCACTATAAAGAGCATCTACTTGCATACTATATTTTTGCAACATTCGTAATTCTGCTTCTAGAAAACGAACCTTTCTTGTCGCGATGCGAGACTTTTTCTTCATAAATCTAAGTATGGAAGAAAAAATATAGTTGTCTTATTCAAGCCTTGAACAGATTACGTCATGCTTCTTCTTGTAAGCGTTAAAAAACTCTTCGCTATCAACACCAGTAAGAACTAAAATCGCCGTAAAGTACTTGTAGGCATCGATCATCTCTTCCAGGAACTCAGCCCTGTCAAACTCACCTGTACCGGTGCGATGATCTTTCCAATTCTTAAGGTGAAGAAGCGCTTCAAAGAGCTCTTCGATCCCGCGAAAAGCGAGTTCCCTAACATCTTTTTGGTTCGATTTAACTGTTAGATCAATTGGCCATTCTTCTGGATACGCGCCAGGGATGCTCTTATTGATTCTACGCATGAATTCTTCACGTAATGCAAAGATTTCACCAAGACGATCTTTCATTTTTATGCCTCTTCTTCAGCCGGTGTTGCTGCAAGCTCTTCGGCGTCGGATAGCATCTTTTGGATATTACTGTTAAAATTTTCGTAATAGTCAGGTGAGATATCAATTTGTCCATTCTTATCTACAAACTGAGCTGCACGGAGGTTATCTACGATGTCAGTACCTGTTAGAATAGCAACCTGTACTAGTTGTGCGATGTGGGAAATTGCGTTGTCTGTTAACGTTGTATTTTTCATTTTTTCTCCTCTAAAGAAAGATAATCATTGATTGATTATAAAGGATACTTTATGAATTGTACATAAAATGAATCGTTAATTCATGAATTTCGTTGCCCAGGCCCAAAAAGCCATACCGAACTGCACAACGGTGAAGACGGTAACTGCTTTAGTTCGAAAAGCTTTGAGCTCTTGAACTTCATCCACCAATTCTTTTATTTGTGAAGGTGAGGCAACTTCATCAATTTTTTCTTTCCACGTTTTAAGCTCATCGACTTTGTCTTCACGAACTTGCATTTTTGCCAGCTCTTGCTTTACGTCTTGTAGTTCCGAGCGTAAAGCTTCAATTCCAGTCGCTAAAGTTTCTAACTCCTTTAATACCAACCTAGAGTATTCGGCCCATCCGTTCTCAGACATTTGTAGCCTCCAGGCCACTAGACTTCGAGTCTTTTAGGATGCTTAATATTTTAAAAATCTTCTCAGTATATTCTATTGAGACACTTTCATCTATACACATATCTGTATGAAGGCTAGCAAGCTCTCTTAAGACGCGCTCTTTGCATCCGCTAGTGACCTGGCCTGCTGGCTTTTTTTGGCATATTTGGTCTCTTAGCTCTCTTAGCTTCTCAAGGCTTGACATAAGGTAACTCCAAGAAATGACGTAACGTAACATTCTTTAAATATGCATAAAAGCGCAACTATTCTTGTGTCATTTTCTCGATTTTCTATAGGTGCCTACAGCTGTCGGCCAGAGTGATTCAGCTATGTCCATGCAGGCGTTCGCTACCTGTTGTATTTCCCACTGAGCTCCTGTATGCGTACGTAGCTCAATAAATTTTAAAAGATTTGAAAGATTGCAAGTACCGTAATACTCTGTATAGAGATTTTGTGGAAGAACTCCTCTAGCTTGCTCTCTGCAGACCCCTTCTTCGATGAGTCTATTATAGATGTGTAGCGATTGTTTGTGGTGACTTTCAACCATGTATGATGCAGAAAAGTTTGCTTCAGTGCCCATAGACATATCTGGATTTATTAAATCTGAAAGATTGGAAGCTTGTCGATTACTCTTATGTTGAGTTCTAAACTCTTTGGGTTCGTAAAATCTTAAATCAAAGTCAGTGTATCTTCTACTAATCTCGTTATAGCTCCAAGTACGATGTCTGTGGTGTTGGCTCCTTATAAAGAGCGGAACTACAAAGCGAAAAGTTACGACATTATGTTCGAAAGTGCTAGTGTGCTTATGATTAACAAGATACTTGATAAGCTTTTCGTCTTTCTCATCTAACGTTTCTTTATGCTTCCCAAAAGAAACGCGGGCGCTATTGACTATGGTTAAATCAGAGCCCATATGCTCAACATACTCGACTGCGCCAATACCATCTTCATAAAGCTCTACTTTTTTCACTTAATACTCCATATCTTTACGCACATCTTCTTCTTTCTTTATTCTTCTATCGGCGTATTTTTGCTTTACATTCTGGATTGGTACAGGCTCACCATCGCCATCTATTCTAACAAACGTCATCTCGACGTCACATACGGCACGTTGAGATCCGTTCACGACGCTGTGTCGACGAGCAGATAATTTGATTGTTATAGATGATGTACCAATCTTAACGACATCGCCATAGATCTTTATGATCTGGCCTGGACGAACAGGTTTCTTAAAAATAACTTCAGAAATACATTTTGTGACCACTCGAGGTGTTCCACATACCTGCGCAGTAAAAACTGCTCCTGCTTCGTCAAGCCAAGCTAACATTGTTCCGCCGAATAAGTTACCGTGATAACCCACATTCGACTCTTTGCACATATGGGTCGCTATAAGCTCAGACATTTTTTTACTCCGCGTACTCTAAAACGCAACAAGCGACGCGATACGGATCACAATTTGAACCAGGGCGGCGGTCTTCAGCGTAACCTGACCAATTATTTTCTGTCGTTCCGGTAGGTATCCTAATCGATGCCGAGCGGTCGCCAACCCCAGACGTGAAATTTCCGAAACTAGACGTTTCATGAATTCCTGTCATTCTTCTATCATTAAGATCACCGTAAAGTAGCATATGCGAAGAATGTGCTTCTTTAGCATTAGACATTATTGATTCGAATAATGTTTGGCCGCCTACATCTCGCATTTTTTCAGTGGAAAAATTAGTGTGGCATCCGGAGCCATTCCATCCGTCATGAGGTTTAGGATGCCAATCAATACCAGCATCATATGTTTCGGCGGATAGTTGTAGAAGGTATCTGCTAACCCACATATCATCAGCTGCTTTTAATGGATCTTCGTTAAACAGCTGATATTCCCATTGTCCAGGACTTACCTCTGTGTTATATCCTACGATGTTTATACCTATAGAAGTACAAAGGGACGCGTGTTCCCTAATCAGTCTCCTAAACTTTATTGGAGAACCTGATGAGCAATAATAGCGACTGTCATCGATTGGTAGTCCTTCTTTTGGCCACAAAACATTCTTACCGTCTATCGTAACAAAAAACTCTTGCTCAAAACCGAGCCACAACTTCTTGCTAGACGCTCCATCAGACAATCTTTTTCTGAGGACGGCGCGATGGTTTGAGCTGTGAGGGGTCCTGTTTTTGTCAGGTAAACATACCTCACATAACGCGATGTAGTGCTTATCAGATAGCTTATAAACTCTTTGAGGCTGGATTACTCTTTCGGAATCAGTTGTTGTTGCTTGACTTGTTGAAGAGCCATCAAAGTTCCATTCAGGAACAGATATTTCGAACTCGCCGTCGGCGCCAACAATTGGGTTTACAATCTTGGTCTTTGAGCGAATAAGCGGGGCCTCTAAACCATCTACCCATATATAATCAACGTGAATCATCTAGTCTTCCTTACATTCTTCTAAAAGACCGGCTATATCTAGACCGGCGCAATCAATTTTTTTTCTTGTTAAATTAAAGTGGTTTATAAAACCCTCGAATTTTGAAGCCGCGCAGTCTTTATCAACACCCTGCACTAGCTTTCCAGATGAGTCTGTTGGGCATTCAAGCGGAATACCAATACCACTATGGATAGCAGACCAAAGAGCCTTTAGCGCCTCAAGCTGGATGTCATAAAAACCTAAGTGCTCTTTTAGGCTGCTGCCGTGGACTTTGACATCTCCCTTCTTATTCAAAGGTCGCTCGCCAAAACCGTTCTTGACATACCAGCTTTGGTACTTCGGATAAAAGGCATTTGCTATCTCAACACCAATACTATCATGATTCCATTTACGACCCCCAGCTTGCCATGCAGCGTGTTGTGTATCTAATAGTTGATATATCGTTCCGTCGTTATCTATACCGAAGTGAATTGATATTCCGCGGTTATTGATTACTCTAGACATAGACTCTGTGGATAAACAAACATCCCAATGATTGACAAAGAAGTGTGGCTTTCTATCAGGCTTGCCGGCGTAGCTAGTGTACGTTCCATCTTTACAAACGAACCCGTTAGGATCATCCCATAGTATGACATCATCCCACTCAATCGGAAGAAATTTGCCATTATGAACTATAAACTTATCGCTAGCAGAGCAAGAGCGGTAACTTGGCTTATGGTCAGATATCTCGTCTTCTCGTTCGGTCCATATCCTTCTATATGTTGAAGGACCACATAGACCGTCCGCGGTTAGATCATTTTTCTTTTGCCACTTTCTGATTGCTTTTACTAGATCATCATCGTGGTCGACAGCACCGAACCAAGAAGGCTCCCATCCTAGGGAGTCAGCAGAACTCTTATTATAAAAAACTTTATCCATCTTTTTTTCTCTCTTTTTCTCGTTCGTACTCGTCTATATGAAATAAGACCGTAGAAGCCCAGGTTCTGTCACTGTCTTTCTCTCTTTCGGACAAGTCCTCATATTCAGTCAGGACTTGTTTTCGCCACCTTTCGACATTTTCCGGAGTATAGTTATCGAGCATATATCTAGTCCAGTGAGCCCATTGACGGTGTTCAAGATCTGCCAATACTTCAAGAAGGACCCTTCTGCTAGCGCTATCCATACTCACTCTCTACTCAAAATCTATGTTTACAGTAACATCAATATGAAGCTTTGGAACTCGTAAGTGGTTTGCTAGTCCGTGCTTCTTTGTTTCATTCGCGTCCAGAAACCAGTCTGCATGCTTCTTTTTGTCCACGATCTTAAGAAAATAGTCATCTTTCTTTCCGCAGTTTTGGGCCATCATCTTATAGACTTTTTCATTCAGCCTGTCAGCTTCTTTTGCGCCAGCCTTTAATTCTTCTACTTTACCCATATCCATTGATGAAACATCATGAATCATAAGTGTAGCATCAGGGTCCATAAACCTGTAACCCTCAGTACCACATGAAAAAAGAATCGCGCCACATGACATTGCTTTTCCTTCCACTATGGTGGCAACCGGTAGCTCCGCGTGCTTGATCGCACTTATCATACTCATCAAGCCATAAACTTGACCTCCGTATGAATCGATTACAACTGGTATGACTTTCTGGCCTGTATTATGAGCAGCCGCTACTTCCATAGCGAACTTGCTGGCAGACTCTTCGTCGAACTTGTTGACCCGAATTATAACAGGTTGTTTTCTTAACTCTATTTCTTTGATCTTTGAATCGATCTTTGTTGTCCAGCGCATTAAACACTCCTAAAAACTGAAACTTAAAAAATTACCTATTGGTAACTATTACTATCCACATTTTGCTATGCCACAATTTATACATGTAGCACAACCTTCTTGATATACTACATTTGGGCTGTCACAACAGCCAAGATCAAATACACCATTACTGACTTTTGTTCCGTCAGTGATATACTTCTTTAAACATCTAGCAATTACTTTCGAAAAGCTAAACAGGTCGGCGTCCTTATCTTTCTGTAACTGCTCAACCATGTATTGTACAGGTACTCCGTGCCGTAGCGCGAGAGATATAGTTCTAGTAAATGCAGAGTAGTTTGGATTATCAAAAACTTTCACAACATCTTTTATTACGAACTCGTCACCGTTAGTACCAACGACTAGATCATATTTTGAAAGAACAGATTTTCTTGTTCTTTTCCTGATCATTCCAGCCTGGTATCTTCTTGGGATCTCTACATACTCAGATAATCCGCCTATTACCTCATAGGGTCTACCTTCTAGAAGGCCTACAAGTATCGTCCAGGCCTCACCCTTAATATTTGCTTGATGAATATCACATGACAGCTCATCAGGTCTCTTAGGGGCTACATTGGTACTTATTTCGGTGGAGTTCCTGCTATTTTTCTTTTCTTCTGTTGACGAAACTAAAACTCCGGTTCTAGAACCATCCCTGTAAACAGTTACACCTTTGCACCCAAGTGTCCACGCTTTCATATATACATTTTTTACAGTATCAACATCAATATCTGACGGAAGATTTGTTGTGTTTGATATTGCATGGCATACCCATCTTTGGGCAGCTGCCTGCATTCCAACTTTATTCACCCAGTTTATCTCATTAGCTGTCGCGCCATGATAAGGACTATGGGCAATTGCATTATCCAGATCACCCGTAGCTTCATCATCCCAATTATCTAACCACTTCTTAAAGCCATGGTGATAGACAGTATATTCTTGCCACTTATCTCCGCTAGCGTCCGTAAAGTCAACTCTTGCACTCTCATCTTGACCTGTTAACTTTTTGCGACGAGTGTAATGTAACATGAACGCTGGCTCTATACCAGATGTAGTTTGTGTCAGAACAGATACAGAACCCGCGGGGGCAGTCGTTGTATTAGCAATATTTCGGCGGCCGTACTCCTTATAATCTTTTACACGGTGAGGTAGCAGCTCGCTTATTATATTAGATATAAATGGGTGATCAGACTCTTTCTTATAGTCCCATATGGGGAACGCGCCGCGCTCTTTAGCGAGCACGATCGATGACTCATAGGAATTTACAGCTAGCCACTTATATACTTCTTCTGTAGTCGAAATGGCGCTATCAGAGCCGTATGTGATGCTTAGCATCGCCAGCATATCGCCTAATCCTGTTATCCCCAAACCTGTCCTGCGACCGTTAAGGGCTGCTTGCCTAACATTCCACCACAATTCTCTTTCGTGATATTTTACTTCATCGGACTCAGGATCATTATCAATTTTTTCTAATATCTTATCTATTTGCTCGATCTCAAGATCAATCATATCATCCATCAGGCGCTGCGCTTGTCGGACTTTTTTACCAAACTCGCCATAATCAAACTTTGCTGAATCTGTCCATGGTTCTTCAACGAAAGACGTTAAATTCATTAACATCAACCGGCAGGAGTCATATGGAGATAATATGATCTCTCCGCAAGGGTTGGTACTGACTGAACCAAATCCTACATCATCGTACGCATCAGACGGCGTCATTTTTTTTGCAGTGTCCCAAAACAATACACCTGGCTCTGCAGCAGCGTGGGCGCCCTCGACAATCTCATCCCAAATTTCTGTAGCACTATCCATTAGAGATATTTTAGGAGAAGATGAATCGACTGGCCAGCGAAGTTCAACTTGTCCAGAAGACTCTACGGCATGCATAAACTCATCAGAAATGCGAATAGAGATATTGGCACCGGTAACTCGTGACAAATTTTGCTTGATTTTTATAAAGTCACGAATTTGTGGATGATGAACGGATATTGTTAACATCAATGCGCCGCGGCGGCCTCCTTGGGCGACCTCACGGCATGAATTGCTAAACCTGTCCATGAACACTTCTATACCGTCTGTAGTTCGAGCTGCGTTGGCCGTTAACAAACCTTTTGGACGTATGGTACTAAGATCAAAACCAACACCACCGCGACGCTTCGCGATCTGTACTAACTCTTGATCAGTTTTAAGAATTCCTCCGTAGCTGTCTTCTGGAGAAGGAAGAACAAAACAGTTTGATAGTGACTGAAGCCTAGTATTATTTCCGATACCAGACATTGGTGACCCTTGAGGAACTACATACCTGAAGTCTTTTAACAAACTGTAGATCTCTTCCTCTGTCATAGGATTAGAATAATTAGACTCAATCCTTGAAAGTTCGGAAGCGATTCTTTGATGCATATCATCTGGCGAAAGCTCTAAAAAACTTCCATCATTATCTGTTAATAAATACTTCGTTACGATAACATTTGCAGCTAACTCATCGCCATTAAAGTATTCCAGGCATTTGTCATAAGCCTCTTGGTATGTGTATGTTTTTGACACCTATCTTGCTCCTATTAGATCTTATTAATTTCTTTCCATCTTTTCTTTATCAGCTCACGAGCCTCGACCTTTTCGTCTTTTTGAGCTTGCGCTAGCGTTGATGATTCGCTATCTACTACTCTAATACTAGAGCGTGCTGTGTCAATGTGTATAGGAAAAAGTATGCCGTCTTTGCCGGCTCGGTTTTTTGCGATAAAAAGTCTTCCTGCGCCGGTGGCTTTCTCAGAAGGTTTTCTAGATATTGATACCACTAAATCAGCCACCATCGCTTTCCCGTATGCCTCAGCCATGTTCTCAAGGCCAACAATATCGGAATTCGCAGAGTCCCGGTTTGCTTGACTAGCTGTCCAAACAGGTACCCTTAATTCCATGGCAAGATTACGAAGTTCCTCGTAGATTAACTTCAGCTCATGACGAAGAGAATCATACTGTCTTGAAGACCTCATGATATCCGCATAGTCGATTAAGATAACTGACGGTTTAAAATTTCTCAGTGCTAGCTTCTCAATGTGATTCCGAATTGTGTTCACGGTAGCAGCGCCAGTTGGGTATTCCTTAATTATCAACCGACCTAAGTCTTCAGACTTTTCATAGAAATCGATTACTCTATCTTTATTATCAACAACGTCAGAAGAAGATATATCACATAAGTTAGAGTCGTAACGAATACCAACTGCTTGCTCTGTCAATTCGAAGGTGTAATGAAGGACATTCTTACCAGCCTTCATGGCATTGGCACCCATTTGTACCAAGAAGTGAGATTTGCCGACACCAGTGTTCGCGGTGATGACACCGATTTCTCCTCTACCTAGACCACCAGCTAAAATATCTTTTGCATCTAGCTCGGGTATACCGGTTGGACATACACACCTGTCAATCTTTTGAAATCTCGCCTCTAGATCTTCAAAAAAGTCATGACCAACTGTATTCGGCATGCCAATCGATATCGCAGACTTCATCAGTGTAATGACAGACTCAAAATTATCAGAACTGATCAACTCGACAGATTGCTCTAGGGCTTCTTTAAATGCCTGTCTCTTACAGAAGTCTAAAGATTTCTCCTTGACATAAGCGATATCTCCCGGATTAGGGTTTTCGCGCATACGGATTAGATACGACACGATTTGATCTCTAAGTAATACGTCACCGTCTTCACTAAGTGAATCTTTGATAATGCTGATCAATAATGACTGTGTTGGAAAACAGCGGTACTGCTTAAAGTAGTTAAAGTACTTATCACAGAGATATTCAAGATAACGAAGCTCAAAGAAGTCAGGTCTCATAACTTCAACCATCTGAGCAGACCACTTTAGATCAGTTAACAAGCCTTGGAAGATTTTTTCCTGGAATGGTTTGTTATACTGAGAAAATTGGCCTGCGGCGAGGTCTGTCAATATTTCTGTTTTTGCAACAGCAGATGTCATGTTTTTTCCTTTGTTCTATCTTAAGATTTTGAGATTCATAAAAAGCTTATCATAATCAACGTTTGTTATCTGTAGATTCATAAGACTTCTTATAAAGCCTAGCTTATCCCTTGTAGGAGTTTGCTCGAATGCAAAACTAATTTTATCAACTTGTGATGCAGACAGTTTTCCAAACCCTAGATACATAAGCTTCCAATTTTTTCGTATTTCATCTTCATGATTGATAATGCTATCATAAAGCTTAAGCTTGCTTTGTTCTTGAAGTTTTCTACATTCTGTAACTATGTCGCTGATTGTTAGACTATCACGTTTAGACAAATTTGGAAATCTTTTAGCTAGACTCTTAAAGCCAACGCCGGGGGCACCCTTTAGACCGTCAGAAGGATCACCAATAAAGCATCTTGCAAGACAAAAGTTTTCGGGATGTATGCTAAACGTATTTACTATAGAAGAAATGTCCCACTGCTTTTTACTTCCTGGAGACCACACGTTAACTTGCTCACTAACTAACTGATAGAAATCTTTATCCGTAGATACGATAACACATTTTTTTCCTTTCTTACGAAAGCGTGATGAAACTATATACGCTATGACATCGTCTGCTTCACAATCAGGAACGTACAATTGCTTTACGCCGGCTTTCCTTAAGAGAGAAACAAGTTGGGAAACTTGCGAATTTCTGTTCTGGACAGTATCAGGTATTTCATCATAAAAGCGATTTAACTTTGCTGGTTTACGACCATTCTTATAATTCGAATCTATAGACCTTCTGCGTGTGGATCCTCCGCCTTCCCAAACAACAATCATGTCTTCTGGAGTATACCTTTCGCACAGCAATTGTAGATTTTTTAAGAACCCTACTATACCTCCGACATGCTCGCCGTTTGCGTCCATTGTTGGATTCGCGACCCAATGCCTATAGAAGACATTTAAGCCATCTATTATTAGCGTGGGTCGTACGCTACTAGACATCTAGATCTTCAATCCCCTCTAGGTTTAGGTCAATTGCAACCGCTCTTACTTCTTCATAAGATTCAGTATCGAGTACAGCTTCATCATCATTCGACAGCTTTCTTAGCATGCAGTCAGATAACAATGCGTCAATGTAGTCTTTGTACTCTGGATCTTTCCACACTTCACCAAAGTCTGCTTTATAGAACTTCTTCTCAACTTCTACTTCACCAGTTTTAGCGTTAGCGACAATTAAATTTTTCCATGAACTAGTACCAGATACCGTTATTTCCTTGCCACCCAGAACGGCAGATCCGTGCTTACGTAATTCGTCAAATACTTGTTCGTGCTCCACGATACCTTTACCGAAATGTATCTCAAAGTTACACTCTCGAAACGGAGGTGCAACCTTATTTTTGATCGTTTTCGCCCTAACGTGGATACCAATAACTTCTTTTGCTTTATTTGTTATATGTTGTCCAGCGCCAAGCTTAATACGAACTGACGAATGGAATGGGATGGCTTTCCCACCAGGGGTTGTAGTGGGATCACCGTACATGACTCCGATCTTAGTTCTGATCTGATTCAAGCAGATAAACAACACGTTTTGATTCGCAATAACTCCTGTTATTTTTCGCATGCCTTTTGATATAGCTCTGGCTTGAAGACCAATGGAGTTTTGTTCATACGTCCCATCAAGCTCCGCCTTAGGAGAAGATGCTGCTACCGAGTCCCAAATAATTGTAACTGGTACATCTTTGTCCATTGCCTTTGCCTTTAATATAGTCGACTCTGCGATGGATAGAACTTCTTCCGTACAGTGAGTGTCGACATATACAAACCGCTTATTAATATCTACGCCAAGCAAACCAAGATTTTCTACCGATGTTGCGTTCTCTGTATCAATATATACACAGATTCCGCCTAGCTCTTGGGTTGATCTAGCAATCTGAATTGCGATATGAGATTTTCCAATAGACGGAGGTCCGAAGATCTCGATGATACGACCTTCTGGAAGGCCACCATTCGGACGGTTTGCTATAATATAATCTAGCTGCTTTGAGCCAGTACTGATCCATCGATTAACATGGGTCGGTGATTCGTCTGTCGAAAGATTGTAAGCTACCCTGGATCCGTGCTCCTTGTTTAGCGACTTAATCAGATCAGAAGTAAATTCATCGTTAACAGGATTAGTTTTGATTTTTTTTCTCGGCATATTCTTTTAGCTCCATGAAGTCTATACTACTATAAGGATTAATTGAGACATGTTCATAAAAAACAAGGGGAAGAATTGCTTCTTCCCCTTGTCATATAATGCAGCTATGTTATGACTTAAAAATCATCTTCAAGATCGGCGAACGCGTCATCTAGACTCTTAAACTTAGAGTCAACAGAGGGCTTAGATGTAGAAGCAGACGGTGCCTTTGTGGGAGCGTCATTTCTAGAAGTTCCATAAGAATTGCCAGATGCTTCGTCATCGCCGTTAAGCCAGTCATTTACGATCTTTGTTAAGACATCGACTGACTTTTCTTCGTACATATCTCCAATTGCAGGAATCGCATCGGTCCAGTCTTTCATCTGCTTAGTGGTTTCACCAAGTGCACATGTCTTGCCTCGAGGGCGAACTTCTGTTGTGGCCCATTGTCGACCCGGGGCTTTCGAGCAGACGACTTTGATATCACGACCGTCAACTGGATCTGTGATGTCGCCATAGTCTTCATCAAGCATAATATTTAAAAGAGACTGATAGACTGTCTTGCCAAAAGACCAAATGCGGACACCCTTCTCTTCTTCACCTCGAACTACAACAGGAGCGTAGTAGCGAGCCTTAGGATATAGCTTTTTAGCCAAATCGTATGACTCTTTAGTGCCTTCATCGCGCAGCTTTGTGATCAATTCTTGAATCGGATCAGGATTACCAAACTGATAGGGCGCTAGAAGTCCTGGATTTGTACCGATATTATAATAAAACCATCGTTCAGCGAACGGAAGACCGTCTTCATTATCGGCGAATGCTAGTAGACGAACTACAGCTTCTTCACCTTCGGTGGGGCGCCACATCGTGTTTCGCCGGGAATTAGTGCCAGAAAGTTGGCCGAGCTTCTTACGAAGCGCATCAAAATCAATTGCCATGTTAACCTCCAAATGTTTAATATGCAATATTCAACTGTTTGTCCTCAAGGACATTCTTAGTATAATAACAACTTGTTATTTTTTCAAATTTTTATTTGTTTTTTGTCTTTTTTTATGCTTTTTCTTAAGCTTATCGGGATAAGTTGGACCGGTACCAAGAGGTGTAGTGGCGCCGGCAATACCGGCAACGCTTTGCTCTTCTTGATCATGTTGCTCTTGGTTAGTTTCATCTGGCTCAGTCAGGATCTCTTCCTCTAGAAGTATACGTCTAATGATTTCTCTAAGATTTTGCATGTATATAACTATGGAGTAAATCTATGATGAGCCTCGATCTCAAAATATTGAGGTTCACATTTTTGTAAGTTCTCAGATAGCCATGCAGACTCAATCTCTGCCTCGCTAATATTGTTAACAGATTTCCACCAGACAACAAGATCAGGATTCCATCTATAACGACGCTGCTTAAGCAGAGGGTTTTCTTCCCGAAGCGAACCGGCGGCGAAAACATGATAATCTGATTCGATAGCGTTACCAAGCATCGTCTTCATATAGTCTTCTTTTCTAAGAAGATGTAAGGTTGCATCAACGTCTGCGATGGCATTGTGCGAATCATAGTAAAATCCGTGCCATGCGCAGAGGACCTCTAGAGCCTTCGAAGCACGACAGACATTAGACCAATCAACTTGACTCATTGAACAACACCAGACAACATCTGAAGGCACTGTATGACCGCTGTTGGCGATAGCTTTGTCAACCCATTGTCTATCGAAAGAAGCATTATGACAAATCACAAATTGGCACTTAGATAATATTGCGGCGACCTTATCCCATGGGATTGATTTACCCTTTAGATCGCTATCAACAAAACCAGTTATCTGCGTGATAATAGGATCAAGTGGTTTCGATGGTTCCTGAAAGTACTCGATGCTCTTTTTAACACCAGAGATTTCACCGGTTGTTGGGGAGACAAAGAAAGGTCTCATTGCAATCTGGATTACTTCATCCCTATCGCTATTTAAACCAGTTGTTTCGACGTCAAGCACTATGGCGGGAACGTCTCCTTTAGCTGGTTCACGGTCTGGTGATCCTAGCTGTACCAGTTTGGTAAGTGTTACTTTTCCATTATGTTCAAGATGCTTCATATTTTCCTCAGTTAATCAAAGTACTATAGAAGTATAAAGGTACACCCTAAGTTTTACATAACTTATTCTTGCTTTTTATCTTTTACAACCCATGAATTTTTCATAGGTGAAGAGTGAATAATTACCGTACCGGTGTCAATTCGCTGGATCTGCACAGGCACGTCAAGAGATAGCTTTCCAGCGTTCTGGGCACCGATCAGCGTGTGGTGAAGATATTTTGCACCATTACGGCTATCTAGCTCGCCCATAGAGATCATAATTCCCTTGCTTTTTCCTTGTGTTACGTTAGAAATGCCTCCGTATGAGCGCTTCATAACATCAGATTCTTTAAATGCTTGATTTAGCAGTTTTGAAATTCCAGCAAATCCGGATGCAGCATTTTTAATACCAAGATTACTCATAAGTTCATCAGGAGCCTCTTCAGCAAGAGCGCCGGCTTCCTTTACAGACTTACTCCAGCTACCCCTACCGGCAGTGACACCAATTTCACCTGGTGCAGTATCAGCTTTTTTCTTTTTGCGTTTTGAGGGTGGTTTCTTTTCTTTATCATCTGTCGCAGGTACATCTGGTCCCTCAGCTAACATCTTACGTATATAAACTCTTAACTTATCTTCATTCATTAGAACTAAACTCCGAAATTTTTAGTGGAAAATTTCCCATTTCTTTTAACTCAAATCCGCTGTTTACGTATTCAACTACCGGTCCTAATTGCTCAGGATCAGCTTCAAAAACTAAAGCATCATGAATAATAAATATGGGCTTGACGATGTCTTTTAACGTTTCACAAAAATCTAAAAAACCAAGTAGGGCAATGTCAGTAGCTGAAGACTGTAAGAAGTTATTAACCAAAATAGAATCTCGCGCATCGTCGACTATAATGGGTCGACCAAAGCAGTTTGTTATTGTTCCAGCTGATGCTTGAGATCTTAGAGACTTTGACAAGGAAGAAATTTGAAAGTACTGCTTAACTTCCTTGAGCAATCTTTTTGCTGTTATCTTGTGATCGTTTGTACGTAAAACACTTTCTAGTTTTGAAGTTCCGGCTCCGTACAAGGCACAAAGAGTAGCCAGCTTGGAAACGTCGCGAGGTATATCGAAACCGCTGCTTACAGAAAAAGAAGTGTACACGTCTGTGTCTGCCTGCTTCCCCGCTATATTCAAGGCCACACGTGGCTCAAGAGAAGTAAAATCTATCTCATATAGCTTATTGCCCGGTATACTCGGAATGAATATTGATCTAAAGTCTTTCTTTAGTGTTAGTATTTGCGGTCCAGCTTTTATTGTTAAGCGACCGGTCTTAGTCGAGACCCTGTTATATAACGGGACTGGAAGCTTATTACCTTTAAGCATACCTGTTATCGCTTTAAGAGAGTGATTATCGTTTACTTTAAGGTAGCTATCACACCTTGCTTTAGAAACTGTACTAGATCCAAGATATGAAAATAGCTTGTTTGTCTCAATAAAGAAACTAGGGTACTCACTATGATCTATAATACCGATAGCTGTCTGCATCTCTGATATAAACTCCATAAACAGCTTCTTAAACTTTTTTGGAGGTATAACTTTGCTCCATGGCGCCGAGTTATATCCGCATTCCTTAAACGAATTAATAACCGGAGCAGGAACTAAAGAAGGTTGCTGACACGCAAACAAAGTCAACAAAGGTTCAATTGAATTTTGAGCGCCTTCGAATCCATAACGATAACCTGTCTCCTTATTATCAGACCAGCTTAACAACTCACCGTCAAGCGCTGCGTGATAGGAAGAACCTATAATATGTTTGTTAATAAGGATAGACATAGTAGATTATATCATAACGCGAACTTATTTTCAAGTGTAAGTTATTCTTCTTTGCTTTCGGATAATGCTGTTAGCGCTTTAGTAACGTTACCCATCATACTAGCGTACTTACCGAAAGCATCCACTTGGGTCATCTTTAACTTTGTTTCAAACTTACCTTTTTGTATTGTATGACTTATTCCAGAAACTACAAAGACATTATCTACTGTCGTCCCAGTACCAAAATCTACAAAGAAGCTCTGGCCATAGCTGACTACTGGACACCCTAGTGTCGTTAATGAAAGAGTAACGGGCGCTGTTTGAAGAGGTACGCCGGCGTCTCGTGCGCCTTGAGCTGTCGTGCCGCCGCCCATGCCACTTCTCATCATATTCATAGATGCCAGCTTAGGATTGTTCATAGAAGCAACGTCTGCTGACAGAACAGCAGAGTTTGTGCTACCGTATATTATGGTAGGCATTGAGGCTTGCATAAAGTTTTTCAACGCCTTGAATCCGCCCTTTACACGAAAATACGTATTTGGCTGGGTCGCTGGATCATAGCCCGATGTATCATCTTCAGAGAGCGACGGAACAGCCTCTAGAAGACCATAGTCCAGCGCTTTTTGTAGCTCATCATAAAATGCATCGGCGTGGGATACAGACACCTCTGCTTCGTCGCTATCTGTATCTGGCGTCGCTGGTCTAGCAGCTTTGCTGGCGGCGGAAGTTAATAACCCCAGTGAGTTTGACCTTGAGGCGGCCATTAATTTTCCTAAAGCAGTGTGGGGAGTGCAAACAGAGTCGTATACATGTATCCTTAGTATAGTGGAGCGGCGACCTTCGTCGTGACCTGTTTCTTTTGCTGGAACAGCTTCAAGATGAAACCTTATTCGTGGCATCTTGAATTCCATATCTGCCTCCATACCGTAAGCATCTTCAAGACGTTTTTTCTTTTCATCGTTTAGCTTTGTAGGATCTTCGGAGAGGTCTTCCTTAACCTTCTTTTTTCCCTCTTCATCTGTGTCATATAGTGCTGCAAGACCGTATGCTTCAGAAGCCTGATTATGTACGAATTCTTTACCGACCATGCTCATAAAACGACCAAGAGGCAGATTTATAGAAGTTTTCGTATTTTCTTTAAAAGTCTTTTGAAAATCCACCATGTTTATAGGAATT
>TARA_R110001599_G_scaffold320144_3_pt1 | contig 22155 bp, 11 predicted proteins | sample TARA_R110001599 | Tara Oceans TARA_R110001599 (sample SAMEA4398360) | marine metagenome | biome: Polar Biome; feature: [MES] marine water layer (ENVO:01000295) within the mesopelagic zone...; material: water (ENVO:00002006), including particulate matter (ENVO:01000060) such...
GTTGATTAGCCATAGCCAATTGTTGTTGTCCTTGTCCAGCTTGTTGAGGTCCGGCAGGCATATTACTACCCATTTGTTGTTGATCTACTTGAGATAACATTTGTTGCAACATCATAATCTGTTGTTGCTGCTCAGGTGGCAAACTAGCTATTGCATTCATCTGTGCTTGTTTTTGTGATATCTCTTCTACTTTAGCAGTAAATTCAATAGGGTCTATACCTTTACTATTTAAGTATGGATATGCAGCTAATGGAACTCCGTCCTCAAATTTCTTTTTGAGTTCTTGTCCATAAGCCAATTTAGATAAACCATTCATGTTTTTCTTTAACATGAGTTCTGCACTTAGTGTAGAAATATCATCTGCGTACTGATCATTAATAGCACCAAAAAATTGGTTCAATTGGTATTTTTTAGAAATTTGCGCTGGAGTTTTTCTCTTACCTGACTCCATACCAAACTCAGCCATTTCTTCTTTATTAAATTTTAAAGCATTTGTATCTGAATATATAAAAGATTGTTCTGGTAAGAACATAGGTACACCACCACTTGAATGTCTTGGGCCTGTTATATTATATAGTCCAAATTGATTATTACCATTTAAATCAGTTAAAACAGTTTCTCCACCTTCAGCTTCTACATTAGCTTCTTCTCTAGGTACTCTACCTAAACTAAATCTAACATCACTATCATCACTATTGTTGAAATTAGTCTGACCGTAATACTCTTGTGGAGTTGTAACTAAACCATAATCAGATTGATCACCAGTTTGGCTACCACCATATTGTTTCTTAGAAACTTTATTTAACTTACCATCAACTAATTCAAAACCTTCAGGTAATTTATTTATTTTTACTTTTGCCATAATTATAATATTTCAATGTCAGCACCAGCTGCTATTAATTCTGTAATCATATCTGCAGATAAGTCTACAACTTCACCTCCACCTTGTCTAAATCTAGGATCTAAAGTGTACTTTCTATTAGGGGGATTATAAGAACCCTCCCTTTGTCTCATACCTTCTGTATAGTTCATCTCTGTTCCATCTTGAGCTTGTGCCATAGAAGCTTTGATAGCAGCATCTTTTCTAGATAAATATATGTCTTCACCTTTAGGTCCACCATACTTCATATTATCCACAATCTTTCTTTGAACACTATTTGGTAATGCATTAAAACCAGGATTATTAGGCATCTGTTCTCCACCTTCTCTACCAAATGTCATACCTGGTTGTTGTAAAAATTCATCATAACCAACTACTCTATCTTTATTGCTTCTAAACATTCCAGAGAGTTCTTTATAGTTTCCTTTGTTTCCAGCATCACTTGTAACTGTTGAAAAAAGATTATCAGCCATTAAGTTAAAGTCTCTATCATCTTCTACTTTCTTCTTATTATAAAAATCAAAAACATTATTTCCAGCATTAGCAAGATCATAGATTCCTCCAGATATACCAGCATATTCTTTCATAAACTGACTATCTTCAATTCTATTAAGTGTTCCTTCTAATTTGTTAGTAATATCAAATGAACCAAAATCAACTAAATCTTTTAGCTCATTAGAATCAGGACCAAGAATCAACTCATCTGCCTCTAGATCACTTTCACTATACAAGTCTATGTCATTTGGATTAAGTTCTACTTCAGGATCCATTCCACTGTACTGATCCATCATTGCTTTAAATGCAGCACGTTCATCTCTTTGAGCTTCAGAACCACCTGGCACAGTGTTATTCCCATCATTATTCATTGTAGATAGATCTTTTATATACTGCCCAAAATCATCCGTGCGTGGATTAAATTGTGGAGTACCAAATTGAGCTTTAGGTAAACTTGTTGGTCCACCTCTCTTAGCAATGTTAGGATCATTATCTGGATTGTAAGTAGAAGAATTATTTATTGCATCGTATGCATCATTTTGATCAAATCCATATTTTCTTTCATCAGCTTCTCTTTTACGCTGTCTATAGTAATTAGTTAAAGCATTTACATTTTCTTCTGAGTCATCAAGGTTATATTCAAAATCATAATAACTTGCTACATTTAATGGATTTCTTTCCATCTCTCTTTTCTCATCTCTATTGGTAAATACACCATTGCTATCAAATAAGTCATCATATACTTTTAATCCAGCACCTAGTAGTTCACCTATTGGGTTTGAAAATGGTGCTGTTAATAAAGCACGTTTATCATAACCACTTACATTAAAACCACCTCCTGCTGTTGTTCTTCCACTATTTATATATGGTGTTGCTTTGGGATTTTCAAGATCCATCCCTGCCATAAAACCAAAACCCTTTTCTAATTCAGCTTGTACATTTGGATCTGGATTAAAACCAATTGGAACATTACCACCTGTATACATTTGTGGTGTCTGTCCACCTGTTTGCATAACTGTATTATCTATACCAATTGATTGAAGGTAATCCATCATTTCCCTACGCTTAGTTGGATCATTCATGTAATCTAAATCTATTAAATTTGATTTCATATCTACAGGTATATCAGACCTTCCTAAAAGTTCATCAATCAATTGTACTCTAGTTTGTTTATTTCCTAACCAATCATTAGTAGTATTACCTCCACGAGTCCCTATTATTCTATCTACCACCTCTATAGGTAAATCTTTGTCAGTAGGCCTAGCAGACTGGTTTTTATAAAAATCAAAGTCTACTCTATCTATATAATTCTGTAAATCAGAATCTTCAAATTCATCTACAGCTTTAAAATAATCATCAGTTTCTGGAACTAAATTTAAATTATTATCTTTATTAGAAAGTGTTTTGGTATCAAAATCTTGTTGCAAGTCCTTAAGTGTTTTGTTATTAAATTCAATATCACTTAGATTTGCTCTTGGAACAACATTTTCTAGTTTATTAATATTTGTAGTTGCCTTATTAACAAGTTTTGGTAATACTTTTTCTGCTGTTTTTTTACCAAACTTTTGTACAATATTTTTTAGAACCCCAGCACCTATATATGTTGTAGGATCAAAAACCATATCAACAAAGAGACTAGGTAGAAAACCGTCTACACCCATAGTTCTAGAGATAGGAACTTGTGCAGCATCATCATCAAAAAGAGTTGTTCCAAAAAAATCTGGAAGTATGTTACCCGCGTTAAATTCACCATCACCTTCATAAGTAGCACCCAAACCTTCTAAACTTTCTCTAACTAAATTTGAAGGAATTTGTAGAAGTTGTAATGTATTATCAAGTTGATAAAGAGGATTATGAGTTTGCTTTATATATTTTTGGTATCCGGTATCACCTTCTTGATTAAAAATAATATTTCCTATTCCATCTGTAAACTTCTTTAAAGTTGATCTATTATCTATTGTCCCAAGATCTACTTCAGGTAAATCCTCATTAACAACACTACCATCTTCTTGTTGGTAATAATCATCATATTTATATATTGTTTCACCAGCCATTTGATATTTAGGCATTTCTACACCTCTGCCTTTTAATATATCTGCTTGTGTTACTTTACCATCACCAGTAAGATCTGGAAAAGATTCACCACCTTCTTGTTTTTTAAACTTAGCAGCATTCTTTGCAAAATTAGCCATCTTTACTACTGAAGGTGGATATTGATCTTTATTTGCCATGACCTTTATAGCAGCTTCTTGTACACCCATACCACGGGCTTTTGCCCATGCAGTAAACTTACCTCTATTAGCTTTTTTTATTTCTATTCCTGATTTACCCATTACATCAACTTGTGCACCTTGTAAAAAATTATCTGGGGAAGGTTCTTCCATAGATTCATTTCTAGCTAGGAGTTGTGGATTTTGATTTACTTCATCTGAACTTGATGGGCCAGGGGGTTGCATTCTTTCTTGTACTTGTTCAAATACAACAAATATATCTTCTTCTTTCATGCCACCCATCATAAGTGCTTGACTAATAAGTTGTTGATCTACTTCTTGTTGAGATAGTTCAGTGACAACATCAATTAAATCTCTACCCTCATTAACTGATGATGATATCATTTCAGTAATTTGTTGAACCATTGGGTCAACTTGTGGTTGATTAGACATACCTGGTTGTTGAGGAATCATCTGTCCACCTTCTTGTTTTACACTTATTTTGTTTAAATCCACGTTGATAATATTATATTATTAATATACAAATAATTAGGGAGATTCGCTAATATTTAAGGTTTAAGAATTACCAGATAGGTAAGTCATAATATAATTAGGAACATCCATACCAGCTTGTTTAGCTTCCCTATAATGCATTCTATTTAATTTGTCATATATTTTTTCACTGTTCTTATCTGACGTATTACCCATCACATAATTTTTATATATTTTATAAGGTTTACTTTCTCCACCATCTTTTTTATAGATATTAGGGTTAGTCATATCAAACATACCATTATTTCCTATTACTGATTTCATTTGATTCCAGAAAGGAGTTACTCCTTCTTGAAGAGAAGAATCTATAGCTCTTAAAAAATCTCCACCTTGATCAATAAAACTTTCTTTTACAGGTTTACTAGGTGTCTGCATTCTTATAAAAGAAATAATGTCATCATCTGTTTTTAAATACTTTTCTGAATTTAAAATCTTTTTTCCAAAATCACTAGCCTTCCAATCAGCTAATGAAGGTAAGTCATCAATTTTTTTACCAAAGTTTCTAAAATTAATAATGTCATCAGTAGTAAGAGGGTTTTTAGAATTAATATAAAGCTCATATAAGTTTTGTGTAGGACTATCAGTTCCACTTTTGCCAGCTATCCTTTTAGTTCTGTTTTTGCTTGGATCAGCATAAGATTTAAGTATAGTTTCTCTGTCAGGACTTGTATAAATACCCTTTCCATATTGACCACTATAGAATTTACTTTCATCAAAAGCATTAAACTTACTACCACTACCATGATAATTTATTAAAGGATTACCAGCATCATCTAAAACAGCATTAGGAAATGCCTTTTGAAAGTTTCCACTTCTTATTTGTATAAATTGTTCAGGTCTTCCAGCAAATGGACTTCCATCTGCATTCTTCATCCAAGTCTTATTTGCTTTTGTTGTTTCTTCTATAAGATTATATTCTTGCATTAATATCTTATTCTCAAGTATTTCTTTATTCCATTTACCCCAGTCAATACTGCTTTTAAAATCAATATTTCTAGCAGGTAACCAACCATCTTGAATTAGTTCGTTTGTAGTAAAAGGTTTAACTTCATTAACTTGTTTAACACCTTGTTTAAGTGCATCATCTAAATACTTCCTAGCTTGTGTAAACATGTTTTTCAGACCTTTTTGAGCTTGTGGTAAATCCCCACCAAATTTTAATTGACTTTTTAGTATTTGCTGAGACATATCCCATCCTTGTTCTGCTGCTATTCTATCTAAGTTACCAGCTATATCTCTAAATGATTGACTATCATAAAAATTTTTATATCCAACATCTTTAATAAACCAGTTGTCATTTTTTATAGTTCCACTCTTTGAGGGGAAATCTAATACCTTTGCATGACCTGCATAGGGTTGCCAAAAACCTTCTGTTCCTTTACCTGCTAAGTCAGTAGATTTGTAAAACATTTGACTCTTACCATTTGGTAATGGAACATTAACAATAGTTCTACCAACTTGATTACCTAAATACTGTACATTCTCACCTACTAAATCTTCTATGCTATATCCTATATCATCAGTATACTTTCCTTGTGCTTTCATTATATCTAAAGCATTTTGGACAGTACCATCATTTATATTTACAGTACCATAATGTGTAGGGGAATCTAATTTATTAATAGGTAACATATGATATAAACCTTTTTGCTTAGTAGCTGGTACAACAGCTTTTGCTACGTTATCTGTACTACCAAAAAGATTTTCAAAATACTTTGTTCCTTTGTTTTTAAGTTTTTTTAATTGTTTAAGTAATTGTATTAGTCCTGGTCCAGGTCCTCCAGCTGCTTTTTGGCTTAATTCTATACCAAATTTAGCATAGACACTGCTATCTATATCACTATCTTGATAGGAAATAGTATTTAATAAATCTAATATTTCTTCATTATCATATACTTCTTTTAGTTCTCTAAACTGAGTATTGTCTTTCATAATCTCCATCATTTCAGGAGTAACTTCTGAATCAAAAATACTAGGCATTCCTTTTTCTTTTCCAATTGGATTATTTTCATAAAAATATCTAATAGAATTTAATCTTGCTCTAGTCTCTGTAGGATCACCTATATATTTTAATTTTCTTTTTAGTTTTTTTCTCTCAGACTTGCTCATTCCTTCATAGTCAGCTTGATTAATACCTAGCTTTGTAAGTCTATTAATTAATTTCTGATCAGAGAATGGCATAGTGTTTCTATTAAATTCTGCATTAGGACTATAATCTTGAGAATGTGATAACTCATGTAATAAAACATCCTCTTCAGTATTACCTATTAATTTAGCTTTCCCATCTCTAAGATTTTGGTTAATTGCAATAGTGTGTCCTTTAGGTTTATATCTACCTAATGCTCCTTCAGCATCGTTCATACCTATCCTAACAGTATCTAAATTATCTGTTCTTTTAAAAGTTAGTTTTTCTATATCTTTTTGATCACCATCTAAACTTTTACTCATTAGTGCCTGACCCCTTGGAGAGTTAGTCCAATCTAACAAGAATTGTATTTGTTCATCACCTGTAGGTGCAGTTGCAAAAGGAAATGTTGGCTTCATTACTTCACCTTTTATTTGATATTCAGGTAGGTTTGCCGGCTTCCAAGAACCTTCACCAAACTTTATTGCTCCTTCTTTATCATCACCAAACTCTATAAGTTCACCTCTTCTTTTTGCTTCTTCAAAGGCAGGCATCCAATTTTTTTCATCTACCTGTAACATTTTTTCAAAAGTACTATTCCAGGATTTATCTTCATTTTGAAATAAAGTAGGAAATGCATACCATTTACCTTCAAATATTTCAGCTTTCATTATATGAGAAGACTCACCAATTACATTACCCTGATTATCATAGTTTAATCTAACGCCATCCCTAGTAGGTAGTGAGAATTTTCCATTAAGACCGTATTGTGCTTTAGGTAACGTTTTAATTTTACCGTTCTTAGTTCTAGCATATCTGTTTTTTTTAGTTTCCATGCTAGGTATAAGTGTGCCAGAATATGATTTACCTTTCCAATTCCAACTTGTTGAACCACCATCTTGAGCATATCCTATGTTAACAGAAGATTCCATATTATCTGCAGAAGCTACATTATTCATGAGTTCAATAAAATCTTCATTAGATTTAACATTTTTCATTAAGTCTTGAAAATGTGTATTGTTCTTTATTGTCTTATTTTGTTTTGCTTTTTCTAAATCTTCTTTTGTAAAGTATTGTTTACCTGCATCATATAATCCTTCTTGTTTCATAAGATATCTAAGAGGTTGCATCCTTCCTAAGTACTCTGTAGGTCTTGTATAGTAATATTTATCTTTAGGTATATCTAAACTATTTTCTTTCATTTTAGAAAGCATTAAATCAGTTGTAGATTGTGGCATTCTATTACCACCATCATCAGCTGCATGACTCCACTCATGTAACGGTATAGTGTCATAACCACTTAAATAATTACCAGGCTCAAATAAAACATCAGAAGTACTAGCAGAGTATTCCGGTCTTAACATAATTGAATCTGGGTATTCATCAGCATTGTACACACCTTGTACTCCTCCTACACCTGTAGAAATCTCACTAGATCTAGGTAAAAAACCTACACGTGTTTGCATTACATTATTTAATCTAGCTTTTACTTCTTGTCCTATTTGATTATCAGTATAATCAGGAAATTCTTTTTTTAATCTCTCTACATATTTAGGAGACTGTAAGTAATTTTTAAACCACTTATATTGTTCTACTCCCTCTTCATTTACACCACCACCTTCTTGCATCATAGGATACTCATCCACATACTCTGCATTTTTAAAATGGTGTTCACTACCTGGCATCATCATTGTTCCTGGACCAACATTAGGTTGAGCCCATACTGGATATGCCACATCTTTCATAGTAATGTTATTACCTGGTATACGTGTATTTTTGCCTGGGTTATCCCATTGCCCTCTTGAGTCTACAATAATTTCGTTAGGTCCACCTGGTAATCCTAGTTTGTTTTTATTTCTCATTTTATCTCATTGATAAGTTAAGCTTAGTATTGTTAAGTCTTAATAACATTTTTCTATTGTTTGACACACTTCTTCTTAAAAGTACGTGATTAGAATAATGTCTAAACTTTTTACGTTGTGTTTCTTGCTTATTATAATTTAAATTGATACTATTCAAAGTTCTTACATAACCATTACATGATGTGTTCCATACAGGTTGTTCTGCATTTGTAAACTCCCCTCTATCATTTGTAATATCCCAGAACTGATTTAATCTAAATTTCTGTTCTACCTTAGCGGCTAATACATCTATACTTTGAGAACCTATTACTGGATAGTTTAATTGACCCCATGGATTATTGTATGGTGCCATATTAAGTAACAACAATCCAGAAACTTGTTCATTATTATATATCGTAGCTTGATCAAAATTAAAATTTAAATCTTCCCAAGAATCACCACCACAAGCATTGGCCATCTCTCCTTTATTAACATATGTTTCTAGTTGATACTCTATACTTCTAATAGTATTAACAGATTGACCAGTATTACTAATAAGATCTATTTCCCAAGGATAATCAACACCGTAAAAATTAGCAAATAAATCACATCTATCATTATGTCTCCAAAAAGAACTAACTTTATTATTTGGTAATGTAGTAACTAAATCACTACAATTACACAATGGTGGATTTTCATTAACCCAATTTGGATTACCTATTCTATATAAGTCTAAAGGTGTATCCGGACAGTTACCTATAGGATCATCATCACATTGTTTTTCACAAGTACACCTAACTCTTCTACAAATAGGTTCAAAACCAGATTGTATAGCAGCTTCTAAATCATCTGTTGCTGATGTTATAGAATCATAAAATCCTGATGCTGGGTTATAAAATACTTTTGTATATCCAGAAGGACATGTAATTACAGGGACACCACCACATACAGCCCCTGCTGCAGCTTGAGCCACAGTTTGTAGCTGAGGTACATTATATGCATCTAGTGTAAATTGATTTGCTCCTGGTGATGCTACTCCTGATACAGTTTCATATGATGTGTTAGTAATAGAGTTTATTACTGCTGAGTTGGTTGGTATATTAGTATCAGCCCCAATAAATACAGCATATAATTCTTGCGCTGTGCTTCTATTACCTAAAATGCCTTGACCCGCTGCCCAACTTCCTGTATTGAACCCATCTGGGTTAGCAGGAGAACATCCTGATGATGCTCCACATACAGCACTTGATTGTAATGTATTAATATCAGATGGATAATTTTCACCTGAATTACCATCCGTGATTACTAATAATATTTGTTTAAAATTAGATTGTTGACCTCTAGATGGATATTCAGTAGTTAAGTAACTTATATTTTTTGCATTAAGTAATGGTAAACCTGCTTGTATATTACCTGTGAACGGAGTAGAAAATAAACCACTACCAGTAATTGCATTATTTACATTAGTACTGGTACCATTAGTACCTTGCATACCTGCTCTAGTGTTGTTAGGATTAAACCATGCTAAAGCTTCTGAAGCTGTAATAATAGGAGACATAGAGTATGGACCTGACCCGTCTGTATTTTGAGCATACTGCTCTGAGCCACTTGACCATTTAACAAAACCAACTTGTAATTTATCATTTAACATAGGTTCCCTAATAAGTGGATCATTTAAAAACTCATCTATAAAGGCTAAAGTATAACTTGCAGGACATTGAGAATTAATAGCATTAGAAAATGGGATTATAATACCAGCAGCATCATACGCATAAGGTGTATAATCTGGCTCAATTAAAACCTCCGTAACTCCTCCCACACCTGTACCTCTTCTAAAGAATGTACTATTTGAAACATCTAATGCTATTACAATATCTAATAAACAATCTTCTGATCCTCCTGTTATAGTAGAAGCTAAATTGCTAACTGCTATATTTGCAGGATCAAGACTTTGTGATCCTTGTTCACAAAGACCTGATGTTGGATTATAGTTATAACCTGGAGGACATTGTGGTTCTGATGTTTCTATTGTTTTAGTTGTAAAGAAATGATTAATACTTGGTATAGCCAATTCAGGATGCCAATCATGAAAAGATATCCATGCTTTAGATTTAGGGTCAAAACTTACAGTCCATGAACAATCCTCAAAATAAATAGGATTACCTATTGTAATTTGAATACTGTTATTTAACATAAATCCTGTTAGTTCATTGTATGTAATATTTGCAATGTGTTCACTTCTAACTTTATAATCTTTCTTCATAAAGTAAACTATGTCATCATTAGGATCATATATGGTTTGACAACCAACTCCTACTACAGGATTATCACTTAAATGAGAATCTTCTAATTCTGGAAACTGTTTGATTAATGAAGAAGGTAAATATTCATTAAACCAAAACTTCATTCCTAAATTAGATATAGGTGTTATACCTTTTCCCTGTGTATACTGAAATATCTTACCTTGAGCTTGAGATATAAAAAATAATCCAACAGGTGTATTTATTACACTTCTTAAGCTTTCACACGATCCATATTCATTAGATACATCTGATGTAACTATATTTTGAAATGGTTGACTAAACAATCCTCCGTCACCAATAGTTAACTTATTATCTGATTGAGTTTTAATTTGATCTACACCTTGAAAAAGTTGTGGTGACAAATAAGGGAAAAATATTACTGCGCCATTTTTACTAAATGGTTTTATAACACTTACTGCACCTTTAAAATCTTTATAGTTAACTGGTAAAAACACTCTCCAAAAATCTTTCTTTAATTCATCTTGTGCTTGTAAAGAATATATTAATCTTTTAGGATATCTTGTGTAACAAGATTCTGCTACAAGTGGATCATAGTCTCTAGGTTGTATTCTACCAAAGGTAGTAATCTGTGACTGAAACTTAGATGGACTTAATGATTCATCATACTTATAAAAATTATCAATCTTTTGTATTTCTGCGTGAAATAAATCATCTAAGTTATTATATGTGTATGTATCATAATACCTTCTTTCTTTAGGTTCTTCCCAATCTCTATAGGGTAAGTTTATTTCAGACTCAACATAAAAATCATTTACACCATTTACATGGGTATACATGTAAGCATGTACCATACTAAATGTATTATTCAAATCATCACCTATAAAAGCACCAACAAATGCGTTTAGTACACTACACGAATCACCTCTATCTAAATAAAATAAATCATTTGGAAATAAATCATCATTATTACCTATCGCGCTTATACCAAGAGTAGATATTGCTTTTGCAAATTTACCCATATCAAATTTTCTAGTATCCATCCAATATCTAGGATAAGGTAAATTTACTCTTAACCTATAATCATATGGAAAGCCATCATATTCACCCATCATAAAATCAACAAAAATAGGCATAATATGTTTTTCTGTATATCTTGAAATAAATACGTCCCCACTAAAAATAGGTTTAGTAGAATATAAATATTCATTTGGTAATAAGGGATCAAGTTTTTCAACACAACCTCTCATTTGTATTTGTTTTATACCATCTAACTGACCGTATTGATTATCTATATTAAATTTGAGTGCACCATATAATGCTGAGATTGGTTGTTTAAAAGGGCCTTGTGGAGAAAGTAAATTATTAGTTGCATTATCATCATTCACCCCATTTCCATTAGTTTGTACATAACCTCCTAATACAAATCTAGATGTATCTTCTGTACTTGGATTATCAAACTGATTTTCTGTAGCTATTACTACTGTATCAGGTCTATATAAATTATTTATCTTATATTTATTTTCATCAAAAGTTTGAAAAGAAGAACCTATGTAATTAGATGCTTGTGTATTTGATCTAAATCTATCACCAACTGATTTTGGAATAAAGTTATTATAAAAACCATGTGAATTATATTTTAATGCATACTGTTCATATGATACTAAATTATAAATTAAATCAATAATTTCTTGCCCACCTACTGCAATATTTTTTTGGAGCAACATAAACTTCATCAATCTTTTGATAACAACTGGTATATTAGAATCAGCAGTATCTTTTGTAACACCTGTTGAAGCTCCACCACCCATAAACCCATCACCAAACTTTTGTGCATCATCAATATTTTTAATTGCTAGTGCATTTAATGTTTCCATAACATCTGTAGGTGGAGAAAAAGTTTGAGATAAATAATCAACACCTGCTTCAAGAAGGTTAAATATATCTTCAGGAGTAAAATCTCCTCCAATAAGATCACCTAAACCAGCACTACCATCATCTTCTTCACCAGCTTCAAGATATCTTTCTATATTATTATACGCTCTAGTAGATGCTGTTAGTGTTTCACCATCAATTGTTTGCCCTTCTTTTTGATTATTATTATTCCATAAATATTCACCACCATCTTGTGCATTATCTGTACCACCACCTGTTTGTTCATCACCGTCTATATCTCTTAAATTTACTGTTGCAACACCAGGTGGTACTGTTAGAGAAACAAATCCACCACCACCACTAATCTCTCCACCACTTCTATCTTTAATTTTATTTTGCCATTCTGGATAAGCTGTGTTTAAAGCTTGTGTAGGTAATGCTGTAGTATTAGGTGTACCTTGTACTTGTCTAATAGCATAACCAAGTCCAACAATTCCTGCAATGACTGAACTTATATTTCTTAGTAATTTTTGACCGGGATGTTGTTCAGATGGAATAAATTTACCTGATGAGTTACCATGTATCTCACCATAAATTTTAGTTTCATTTGCATTTAAAAATGGTCTTGTAAACATTAACTCTGGAGAATGAAAAGAAAATATATCCTGTCTGTATCCGCTTAATGGTGGATACTCACTAACTGAATCTTGTACATTATCACAACCTTCTGTTCTGTCTTTTTCAGATGTAAAATAAATATCTGGTCTTAAATCATTGTATGGGTAATTAACATATAAACCTTGTGCATCTGATATTAAACTATCATTTTCAGGCACATCATATTCACGCATGTTTTTAAACATACCTTTAGCTAATATACTTTTAGCTGCTAATCTAGATCCACGTAATATTTCATAGCCTACTATATTTTCTATGTAAGTTCCATCATTATATACAGGTCTAGCAATATTACCAAACTCAACTCCTAAAACATTTATAAAATCATCAGCAGTTGAAGTAAGGTGTAGTTGTATTCCTCCTAGTTGTTCGCTAGGTATTTTATGATGTCTAATATGTTTACCACATAAGTCTCCCCATATGTCAGGTCTATTAGATGGATATCTTTCTGTAGATTGCCAATAACCCATCTCACCTCTAGCAATAACTAAAGTACCATCATCTTGTAATTCATCTACGGATTGTGTTACAGAACCTGTGTTATAAATTTTAAATAAATATTCTTCTTCTCCTAAAACATTAGTTGAGTTAGATGATGATATTAATTCATCTTCATTATATGAAAGCCCATTAGGTAATGTATATGCCTTTGGTGCTCTACCAGGTATATGATATGAAGCTGATTTTTCCCCAGTATTATATATCCATCTTATAAAAAATGCATATTGTTCATCTCTCATATAACCTAACTTATTACCTGCTTTATAGTAATAAGTATTAGGTACTTTGTTTATAACAAAATTTGTAGTAATGTTATTTGCTATTGGTTGGTAATTAAAATCAAACTGTTCTGTAGGTCCTTGTCTAATTAGCCAATCATTAACTACAAACATAGATTCTGATTTCTCATAAGAAGGAGAAACAAAAAACAAATTTACTGCAGTCTCAGATACTAGACTTGGATCAATAAAGTCTATATTAATTGAAGTTATCTCGGTGCTATATTGTCCTATAATTTTTCTAAAAAGTTGACCTTGATTTCTTATCAAAAGTACTAATTGAAAAAACTCATATCTTCTATCTAGTTCTGAAATATTTATATCCAAACCACAAGAATTATCATTGTGATTCCATATAGTTTGTAAATTAGATATCCCTATATAATCAGTTACACGCTGTTCATTTTGAGTATAAGCAATAAATGCTTGATAACACCCATCTTCTAACATGCCACCATCTCTAGATTTTGTTAGTTTTACACATGGTGTAGATACCAATGGGGCCAATCTGATCTTTTCACAATCAAGTTGCTTTGGTTCTATATCACTATATACAATACATTCTTCACCAGGTGCTGATGTTATTTCTTGTAAATAAGGTACGTCATCTATGTTTAAAGTTCTTGATGGATTTAAATCATCATCCCAATATACTTGCCATGTACAATCAAAGTTTTCTTTTGAAGCACCGGTAATAAGATGTTTTTGTTTAAAGTTTAAACATACATCATTAACAATAGTTGTATACTTACATTCACTATCATCAAACCTACCTATTTCAGAATTTATATCATCTGTAGAATAAACCACCCATTCATCACCGTATCTATGTATAGCTCCTATGACTGTATAAGGTATCACTCCACATTGTAGATTTGCTGGCTCGTTACCTATTAGACCAACATCTCCATCTGCATCATTGTTAGCTACATTCCTAGCATGAAACCATTGAGTGTTTAATTCAAGTGATTGTGCTATATCCTTATTCATACCCTTACTAAATGAATTAGTAATTACTGAAGAAGTATTAAAACGCTTTGGTGCAGCTTTTCTTTGTTGTTGCCTTGGAGTAGCTTTAGACCTTTTTTTTGCCATAACTTATTTTTATTCTTTTATGTAACTGTTGTTTGTGAAGCTGTATCACATGACGTTGAGGCTACATCTTGCACAACAGAATTCTTACCACTACTTACAACACCAGGCCCTTGTATAGTAGGTTGAACTGGAGCATAGCTTAAAAACATATTATAATAATTATGATATTGAGCTCTTCTATTAACTTCCCATATTTTTCTCATTTCTGCAAAGTTAGGAGTATTAACAAAACTTAATGCATTGTTTCTAGCAGCTCTAAGTCTTGCTTCAATCAAACCTAATTGTTGAGAAACATTTTCTCCTTGCCAAACCATATTTTCTAATATTCTTTGTTTAATGGCATATTCATAATATTCATTACAATATGGTTGATCTAATACTAACAAATCTCCTTGTGCGTTTTCCATAGAACCTTGAAAACTTAAATAAACTTTTCCAGTTCTAAATGTTGTAAGTATAAAACCATCTTTTATTTCTGCTATATCTAATGCTTGAGCACCTAAAGATGGGCAAAAACATACTGGGTCATTAACGTTTTGTATTCTTAACTGACTCCAACTTGAAAATTGTCTAAATTGATTAGGACCTACTCTTTGAATTAATTGATAACTGTTTTTATCATCACATGTTTTAATAACACAAACATCTTTACAAGTATCATCTTCATTGCATGGTGACATTTCACCTGGAGCAGGGACATAAGGAACATCATTAAATGTTTCTACATGTGTACCCGATGGCATTGTATTATTTAAAGTATATGACCCACATCTAAATGCATAATTCAAATATTTAAAATCAAAAGGTAACTGCGCACGTCCATGTTCTATATCTAAAACAACTTCTTTTGTTCTATGTATTTTTAATCCTAAATCATAGTTTACTCTAGTAGCTACTTTGATTAGTTGTTGAGGCTCAATCATGCCTTCTAAAGCATATGTAGAAAAGTCAATTGAGACATCTTCCATTAGCTGAGTAAATGTTCTATATTGTTGTGATACTCCCATTATTGTCTATTTATATTACGTTTATTGTCTGAATCTTCAGAAGGTATTTGCATAGTACCTAACATAGTTTGTAAAACCTGAGCTTCTATTTCTGCAAATAATGCCTCAGGGATATATATTGGTTGTTTGTATCTAGGTGTACAGTCATCTTCTGTATCACAATTCCATCTTGTAATATCAGAATTAAATACACCTTCTAATTGTATAGCATCCCACGCAATACTAGGTGAGTATATATAACCATCTAACCACCAAAAATATAATGTTTTATTATATTTAAAAGAAGTGGTTTTAGTCATAGAAGTATAAGTACCTGGTTGTGTAGCTTGCATTTCTTGAGAACCGTCAATAGAACTCACAGTACGGATTAGAGGACCCCAGTAGCCTTCGTACATTGAAGGTAGTCTATGTTTAGATCTTTTAATAATACATCCACTGGTAACTCCAGAACATCCAGCTTCAACTTTGTCCACATCAATCATTTCAATGTATGGTAGATTTTTCCACACAGAATTAAATTTCATTAATTTGTTGGCGTAGTCTTGCCTTCTCATTAAAATTTGTGCAAACTTTTCAATTAAACTAAAAATATATCTGTCCGTAACAAAAGCATCTTGTACTTCTGCTTTTGCTTGACCTCTTATTCTTGATACTACCTCTGCTATTGTTGACATATTATTTATGTTTCAAATTCATTATAATATTTTAATTTAGATTTGGTATCTTCTGGATTAGAATCATATAAATGAGCCACTCTATATTTATTTTTCATGACTACATATTGTGTCCATTTTTTAGGATAATATTTTGCCACTGATCTTTTAAATTCTCTACAAGCTATGAAATGCCATAACTCTCTATTTTTAAATCTATACTTAGTTGACCAATTTGTATAAAATATTTTACCTATATTTCCATCTGTATCCCAATTTCTATTTTGTAAGACCTTACCGTATTGTTGTGATAATGCATAATTAGTATTCACGGTCTTTGAAGATGGGCATGTGCCTATAAATAAAAAACCTAATGAATCTGGTAACTCTACACCATCTCTATTACTAATAACTGCCTTCCATAATTTAATATTATATATTTTTATTATTTGTTTTAACTTGTTATTATCTATATTAGAATATAAAGGTTTTTTATCTTTAAATTCTTTTATTGTTTCCTTATTTAATATACCCAATCTTTTCTCTCTATATCTTGGAGCATTTAAATTTGGTTTTTTAAAATTGTTAATCATATAGTTATATTTATAATTTACAAAAAAAACCCCACTTTATGAAATTTAAGTGAGGTCTTTATAAAGCTTGATAAGTTAATTCGCATACATTACCCATTGTTGGATGTTGAATTTCTAGTTTACCTGATCTTCTATTACCTACATACTTATTACTATAATGGTAATAATCTGTTTTTCCTAGACTAGGTAATGTCTTTTCAATAAAACCCGCTGTTTCATTAGATGTCATATACTCCACCTTTCTATCTGTATGTATATGACCTTTAAATAATGTTCTGTTTGTTGTTTTACCCCATTCTTGTGGATATTCTGTAGCATAAATTAACGGGTTGTTTTTACTACGTTTATCTCCATGCTCAAATGCATTAAAATTAGAACACCATACTTGGACTTTTCTTTCCTCATATTTGATATCCCAAGTTATCTCTTTTGATTCTATAGATTTAGATAAAGCATGTACTAGATGATAAGAAGATAATCTATCATGATTACCTGGTACATATACTATTGTTAAATTTTTACAAAATTGTTTAATATAATTGATAGCCCAGTGCATTGCTTCAAAAGCCTGCACATAAGCCTCTGTAGCGCTCATACAGTTATCCAAAGGTGTTCCTCCTGTGGTACTACCATGAAAGGTATCCATGTTGATTAAATCACCTCCTACAACAAAATACATAGTTTCTAGATAATGTATAGGTGTAGCACGTGACATTAAATTTTTAATAGTATCTTCAAAGTCTTTGTCTACAGTTTCATTACCTTGTTTACCAAAATGTATATCTTGTAAAGACATTACTCCACAATAAGGATCATTATTTTTTAAACCATTTAAGTTAGCCTTAGGAATTTTATAAGTCTTAGGTCTCCAATTAGACAACAAACTTTCAAATAATTTTTGTTCTGGGTTTTTAATTTGTGAAACCAATGCTGAAACACGCCAATGATCCCCCATTTGTTTATTCCAATACTGTGACAGTTTCCACTTGTCTGTATCAATTTTAAGTAAATTAATTATTTCTTCTGCACTTTTTGGTTCATTGTCAAATGTCCCTGAAATTTTTTTCTCACCTCTTTCTAAATCTACTGATTCTACTAATTGGGATTTTTCTTCAGCTTTATCAAAAAATTTACTTTTTTTCTTTTCTGATTTTCTTTCTGAAAGAATTTGTTTTTTCAACTTAACATATTGGCTTTCTGTAATGTTTAACTTTTCTGCACAATAGCTAGGATGTTTTTTCCACTTTAAAGATTCAATGATCCTCTGTTTTAAATGATTCATCTGTTTAAGTTTTTTTATAAAGATAGTAAAAAAAAAGAGACTGGCTTAATAACCAGTCCCTCCAACGTTTGTAGTAGAAAACCAACAAACCACCACAGTTGTTTTTTTTATTAAGCTGCTATTGTAGATACCAATAATTCTATTGGCTCACAACCTGCACCTATTGCCGCATCTTGTACTTTGATTTTATATGCCGTGCTAGCAGTTAAATTTGTTATAGTAAAACTTCTTATAGTTGTTGCTATAGTTCCAGTTGAATTGGCAAGTGCCCATCCAGTTGGTGATATTTGTGTATCAAAATAAACATTGAATCCGGTAGTTGAACTCCACACCCCATCCCATATAACAGTTATAGAAGAACTAGTTACTGTTGATGTATAAGAGTTGTATGGATTATGTACCACATCATTAGAAGTACAGGCACCTAATCCTTGAGATAATATTGATGCAAACTTTTGTATAATTGAATCTAGTCTTTCACCTGAGGTTACTTGTATTAATTCTCCAACCACACCTATTTGAAAAGATGTACCACAATAACTAACACATGAAGCGCATTGAATATCATCACATCTTTCACTACCCACACTACAATCAGTATAAGTACATGCGTTAGTGATTGCTGTATCAGCGCATCCACATCTTTGACTACATTTTGTACAATTACATGCCATTTTTTTTATTTTTATTTATGCGCAACCATTAGTTATTAATGATGCTATTGTTGCTGGAGACTCACTTGCATTATATGCTCCACCTGTATTAGTTGCAAGTTCTCTCCATGGGTAGACTCGTGTACCACCTGCAGGTATATAACTTTGATTTACTCCACCTCCACAAACCATTATTTTAATTCCACCCGTAAGTGCTGTAGCTTGCAAACTATTTAGTCTAGCAATATCAGTATCATTAAATTGATCATCTGGTCCACTAGGTAAATTATCTGTTATTACAACTACATATTTAGCAGAAGCAGTAGTAAATGCATTTAAGAAATTACTAGCTTCAATAATTTGCCCAATTGCTATATCAGTTGGTTCAGCAACTCCTGCTCCAGTTCCTAATGGCACACCTGCTGTTGGTGCTCCTGAATTAAGTTTAGCTAATTGAGCTTGGAAACTTGTTGTATTATTAGTTTGAAATTTCTCCCATGCTGTTATGTACTGATACGTACCAGCAGTTCCTGTATTTATTATTCTTTGTGCACTAGGCAATGCTGTATAATCAGTTGACGTATTATAATTTGGTGTAGCACTAGTACCTTCATCTGCTGTAACTAATCCTAATCTATATGCATTAGATCCTACCTGTGAAGTAACTGAATTTACAACTGTAGCTATACCTGCTTTTATAGCATCAATTTCACTACCCATACTAGAAGTATAGTCTATTATAAATGCTACATCCATACCTGCATTACAAGGTATTGCTGCTGAAGTAGTAGCAAATGGTACTAAGGTACATATTTGTGTTCCCCCGTCATACTGAGTTGTAACTCTAACATTATAAGATGACCCTGGTGTTAATGTTGTAAACTGATGACTTACTGTACCACTTGGATTATTTTGTGTAAATGTAGCAATCACTACATTTGATGAGTCTAAAATATCTATTACATATACTGCAGTAGTTCCTAGCAATTGTGCAAAACTAACTGTAACATTTGTACCCGTTATTCCTGAAGTTACTATACTTGATGGACATGGTACTATACCTGTTATAGAAATTGATTGAGTATCTTCACATGATGTAGTTGCATCTGTAAATCCAAACTGAACTTGTGCAGTAAGATTTAAAGATGTATTTAAAGTAGCAACGCTTAACGTTACTCCTGCAGCACTATTTTGTAAAGTGCTTATACTAACTTGTGACTGAGCAACTACACCAGCTGTATCAGTTACTTTTATTATACTATAACCTGATGAGTCAGTAAATGAATTTGGTATCACTGAATTTAAAAAGTTAAAATTAATTGAATTAATTAAACCTGTTGAACTTAAAACATTAGTAGTAGTAAAACTATAAGTTATACCATCACATCCTGTTGGGCAACATGTTGTTTGTACTGTACTTAAAGCATTATATAAATCATCTATAACAATCCATGCATTTTGTACACTCTGTGCCAAATTAGAAACAGTAGTATTCCAACCATTTAAAGATCCGTAAGATGCTTTATTCCCTGCTAAACCATATAATGATGAAGAAGCTGAAGTTAAAAATGATTGTCCTATTGCTAAATTAATTGCTGAAGGTAAACCAACAGCTGTCTCTAAAGCACAATAACGTACTTCTAATGCTAATAATAATACTGATACATCTGTAAGTACCCCTACATTTATAATACATGTAGGTACTACTTGTTTCTCAACTACTACTGCTGAACAAGGTAATACACATGCTTCTAATATATCTAACCTGCTACTATAACTTGTTAAGGTAGTGTTGATTACTTGTATACTTGCTAGATTAGTACATACTTGTTGAGATATTAATGTAGCAAATAAATCTAAACGTAAAGTTGTTACAGGATTTCCACTAGCGTCATTATACTGCAAACATGCAGGTAATGTCATTATTGGTAAGTCTTTTTGAACTTGAGAAAAACTAGATAAGTTACTATCTGAATTAGGTACTTGCCCTGTTCCTGTGTTAGCACATATTTGTACTACCATAGCTTGCAATACAGGTACTAAAGTAGTTGGTGTAATACCTGGGATGTTTAAGCATGTTAGGTCTAAACCAGTTAAATTTGGATTAGCAGATACTCCATCAGTAATTATAGCACATACTTTAGTTGCTAATTTATATGTTACTTCTGTAATTGTATCACCGCTACATATGTCAATGCATGATATATCCGGCCCTTGCCATACTACACAATTAGAAGAAATATTATCACATCCATTTGTGGTGTTGCTTGAATTTGTTGGGATCATAAATATTTATTTTACTATAACGTACCGTTGTCTTGTAAACTCTACAATTATAATATACAAAAATTTTTAAAACCAAACAAGATATTGCAAGTTTTAAAAATTTTTGAAAATATTTATGTTACTATAATCTACTCTGCTGAATCTTCTTCAATAGGGCTTAGTGATCCGTCTGCTAAGTTTACATTAACCTTACCATACTTTTCTTCCAATGCTGATGTAATAGCTTTCCATTCTTTATTAAAAACAGAATGTTGTTCTATCATTGATTGTTTAGCCAATTCACTAGATCCAAGATTCATAACAACATTTTGTATTTTTGCTTGTAATTCTTGAATGTTTTTTAACTCTTGATCTTCTAGTTTATCTGCTATAGAAACAACTTTAGATTGAGCCTTTACTGGTTTTTTTGCTTTTGATGCCATAATTGTATTTATATTTATTTAATACAAATATATAAAAAATTATTTATTCCAAGAAAATTCAGTAATGTTTTTTTTTGTAGGAAATAGTTGTTCATATATTATGTCTTTTAAAGCCTGACAATAGTTGTCAGAAATATTTTCTTTAATATATTTAATAAACTGACTTTTGGTAATCTTTTTATAGTCTAATGTACTTACTATTTGATCTTTATCAAAGTGCACTACTAATGCACCAGATGCAACACCAGTTCTCTTACTAGAGTATTTACCTATTGTACCTACAAACTCATATGTTATCTGAGAAATAAGATTTTTCTTATTAGCTTCTATAGATATAATATTGTAAGTGTATTTAATTTCTTCAGGTTTTTTAATCACCTTCTTTTTAATCACCTTCTTTTTTTTTGCTTTATTTTTTTTCATCAGATGTTTATTAATAATGGATCTTTTTTGTAAAGTCTATTTTCT
>TARA_R110001599_G_scaffold60939_1_pt1 | contig 22063 bp, 22 predicted proteins | sample TARA_R110001599 | Tara Oceans TARA_R110001599 (sample SAMEA4398360) | marine metagenome | biome: Polar Biome; feature: [MES] marine water layer (ENVO:01000295) within the mesopelagic zone...; material: water (ENVO:00002006), including particulate matter (ENVO:01000060) such as......
CTGAGTGCGGTACTGGCTGAGGTACTATGAGAAATCCAGGCTAGGTGTCCTGAAATTAAGTTCAATCGGTGGATAGACGAAACTGGCCCAGTAGGCATTACGACTACCGCGCCCCCCGGCAGCATCCAAGCATTCGCAGAGGGAGCGATAGCTCTCTGGCTCATCGGCCTCATCGCAGTAAATACCCAAGTAAATGGAATACTCAACCTCAAGGCCCGCGCAAATTGATTCGCTGTAGCCAGGAATGGTGTAGTAAAGTCCGAAATATTTACTGTTCCGGCGACCCTCCACATATGCACGGCAATAGCCGTCTAGCGTCTGTTCGGTCCAGGAGTCGGCGCTCACATGGTCGGCCATGGCCGGGTACTTTTCTTCGATGCGCGTCCGCAGGGCTCGCCAGAGCTTAGCCTGCAGGCGAGCCAGTGCCTCATTGTAGGCAAGGCGAATATCATGGGCGCTAAGCAAGTTTTTGCCCTGTAGCAGGGTGTCAGCGAGAGTCTCCAAGTGTTCGCTATCCATATCGTTTCCGGTCAGTTGTAGGATCAGTTGCCGGTACTGAGCGAGGCTCTCACGTAGCGGCGGGTCCAGGGCGGCTCGGCCCAGGCAGGTCTCAAGCCAGGAGACGATGTCGGCGTGGTAGCTCAACGCGGCATAGCTGCCCTTATCCAACTCGCGCAATTCACCCAGGCTGTTGTGATGAGGGTCGCGTCCATCCAAGCTCAGGTAACGCACATGAATTTCCTGGTAGCCTGCTGCCTGTAGTTGCCGATGGTAGCGCATCAGCTGCTCTGGCTGATCACAAGCATCTATCTTGTTCTCAATTAGAACCGCTTGGCGTTTGGCATTGGTCACCAGGATATCGATATGCCAGCGCTCGCACTCCACCCGCACCCCCTCCAAGGAAAAGTCACGGATTTCGCAACACGACAGCAGCTCACGTAGGGCTGTCTCTCCCAGGCTATGGGCAAGAGGGTCAAGCAAAGAAGCGATGAAGCGTGAGTGCAGGCGCACCTCGTCGTTGGCACCGCGCAGCGAGGTAAAAAGATTGAAGCCCGGCGGCCGGGCATAGCGCTGGCGCAGCAGGGACGCAAGGTGCAGCAGAGTGGAGTGAGAAGACACGCCCTTTCCTTATCCGTTCGTATTGATTGTTGAATGGGTCGTGGCTACCGCCCTCGACCAAGTTTCCGACATTGACCATAACCTCATGGTTAATCCTGCTGAATACGGCGGTGTGACGTTCGTGCCAGCAGCATGTCTGCCGCTTGCTATACCAAATAAAGATTTTCGTATTCAAGGTGGGCAGCACCGAACAGCGCGTTCAGGTCTTCGCCGCTTATCGAGTCGATGGTGAGGCTGCCACTGGCGGGCACTGCTGCATGGCTGCCGCCCAGAAACGCAAGATCCACACTGCTGGGTAACACATCAACAAAAGTCACACTACCGCCCGGTTCAAACGTCATCACCATATCCACCGGCGTATTGGCGTTCGTACTGGCAGCCAACCCGTTCGTCGCTACCTGGCCGTTGTCGATAAATTCCAGCGAAGCAATATACTGCGCGGCTTCGTCGGCACTGCCCACACCCAGAAAACCCATTGATGACGCATCCGCCCCGCTGTCGGCCATGCGTGAAAGAAGAAAACCAAACACCACATCGTCACCTTCGTTTGGGCCCACCCCCAACATGCCCGGCCCACTGGTATCAGTTAAATCCAAGGTGTCGTTGCCGCCAGCGGGGAAAAACCACGACTCATCCAACTGGCCACCAATAAACGTATCGTCGCCATCGCCGCCAAAGAACTCCCCACCGGTTTCATTCTGTTTGCCAACAATAATCGTCTGGCCCGCATTACTCAGCGTGTAGTCTTCAACATAGTGATGCGCCTCTACCGTGGCCGGTGATTCACTGTCGGTAAACCGTATGGACTGCTGAGTACCCGGCTGGCCGATCTGACCAAAGGCAATTTGCAAGTATTGGGCGGAACTCATGGCAATGTCGGCAGTACCGTAGATATCAACCTTGAGAGTGCCGCTGGCAGAGGAAAATGCCACCTCAGAAATATCCACATTGCCGTCCAACACCAACCGATAAGAGTGGGCTTCTACCGCATTGGGCAACCGGCCCGTGGCGTTAGGCAAGGCTGTATTGGCACTTAGCGTTAGAGTGCCTGTCACGTTGCTAAGGTCATGCTCGGAAAGGTCGCCGCCTGCGGTTGCATTACCGTTGGCATCCACTGCCAGAGTAGGCGCACTGGAACCGCTCGTGTCGCCTTCGCCCGGTCCAGCGTTATCGTTGGCGGTCAGCGTTGCTAAAAGCGCCTTAACGTTTGATTGAATATATTCATCCACACGGGTAGTAGCAGTAACGCCAGCCAACAAATCGGCGGCTTGGTCGATGGCCTCGTTGCCGTATAGCAAGCCGCGCTCGGCAAGTTCCTGGGTGAACTGCTGGGCGACTTGAAGGCGGCTTTCAATAACCGTCTCGTCGCTACCCTGGGCACCGTTGACAATATCCAGCGCCAAGTCAATCAGCGAGCTTTCGCCCCGAGCCAACATACCAGTGTAGAACGCCAACCCTTCGGCTTCAGCCGGGCGGCCAAGAATCTGCTGATAGAGAGTATCGACCAGACTGGTGTCGGTCAGGCTGCCAAAGCGCTGGTCAAACTCAACAGAATTACCGAAGGCCTGGGTAATGGTGACGATGTTCCCGCCGTTATCGGTGAGCCTTTCAGCCCAGTAGCTTAAACCTTCCGGGTCGGCCGGGCGGCCATAGTAGGCAATATAAAGTTGCTGAATAAGATTAGTTATTTCCATGAAGTTGCTAAAGCCCTGTGATGTGTTTGTTGTTGCGCCGAAGAATAAATATCAGGCTCCGAATCGCGCTAATTAAAATTATCACTGTTTTGGCTTATACATTGTAAATGCTTGTTGTTTGTTTTGTTAATAAACGGATACTTAGTAGCTTTTCAGCGACCGGGGGTGAAAAAGAGAGCCTGTCACCGGTGCGATTGACAGGCCATGGAAGGGAAACTGCTATACCGGGCGTGCAGTTTTATCCTATTAATACTTATGGATAAGATTTAATTAACAAACTAAGGAAAAAATGATGAAAAAGGAAAGTAATAATATGAGAACCGCAGTTTCTTGAGTAACAAAAAACCACTCAAAGAAAAATTAAAAAACTAAAAAGAATGCCTTCCTTGGCTCTTCGTTATTTCATGTAGATTTGGCTTGATCAAGCAAGCGCCCCACTGGGCTGCCAATTAAGTAAATCATTGCGATGAAGCTAGCCTCATTCCGGTAGCCGCGAGCACGTGATCTAGCCGCTTGAAAGAGGCCATTCATACCTTCCAGACGTGCATTGGTAAGGCCTGATATCCAGCGCCTCACTACGTGCTCTGCATGTCGCTCAAGCGTGTTCAGCGCCTTCGCCATCGGCTTGAGCAACGGTTGTTCATTGATGGCGCCCTGCATCACCTTGAGGTAGTTCGTAATGCGCCACCGGGTCGCATGCGGCGTCGGTGCCAGCTGAATCCAGCGCAGCTTCTTTTTGATGGTCCAAGCATCCGCTGTGGCGCTCCGGACACTCATCAGTTCCTGGAGCAAAGCAACTTGGTTGGCCGTGAAGAATACCGTGACGTAGCGATGACCCCGTCGAGAGGCCGTCTCGTCTAAGCCGACAGTATTGACGCGTGACAAGTCCAACTCGCCCAGCTTGCGGCCCACGTAGTGGTGCACGATGCGCCATAGGCGCTTGTCGGAAATCTCCAACTGTCGGGAGATGGCCAGCACCGGCATCCCTTTGACGAGCGACATGACCGCCTGCTCGAACAGCAAGGTGGAGTTGCTGCCAGGGCGAGCCCAAGACACCTCGATGCGCTTGATACCATGTTCGGAGGCACTTAGTGCGCACGCAGGCGTGTAGGTAGCAATGGTGCTGGAAGAAGTTCAGATGCCGCCAAGCCTTGTCGGCAAAATCATGGGCGGGATAGGCCTTGCCGCATTCCGGGCAGGGTAAAGACTGCCACGCTCAGCCTCGACATAAAGATCCAGACGATGGGGTGGCACGGAGGTATCCAGAAGCTGGTCGCTGAGGAACCAGAGGGTTTCCGGCCTAAACCGAGCGTTAAAATCTGGGTACCGTCCATGTTGTGCCTCCTGTCGCTGTAGAGCCCCTAATCGTGGCCCAACATCGGGGGGGAATTCCACACCCAACGATGAAGAGCCCATTTAATGGGCGCCCTCAGATTACATTAGCAGGCTCTTTCCTAATTTCCTTGCGTGATAGATAAGAACCGATACGTATCGAAGGAAGTTCAATATATCGATAAGTAAACGCTGATATCAACACTGCTGACAGTGCTGCAACCAGCATATAACTGCCCGTCGTCCATCCTTTTAGCCAACTCATTTCACTATTTTGTACCCACCAGTTTAAAGCATGGAGGGTAACGGAATGAAAAAGATAGAGGGAATAACTTATGGTTCCCAACCATATTAATAAAGCTGATTTTAACCGTAAGTAGGTGGCCATAACTGAGAACAAGCTCAGACCTAGTGTATAAGGTATAATGTGTCGCAGGACATCAATATCCGGATTTACGAATATGTAATAAAGAGTAGCTAAAATACCTGCTATTAACCAAGCACTTCCATAACCTAAAAATATTAACCATGAAAATAAATCAAGTTTTCGATTTTCGTACCAGTAACGGAACAAGGCTCCCCAAAACATAATTCCAAGGTGGATGGTCAGTGTAAAAAATGATGTATCTATCGAGAATGGTATTAAATTATCAAAGATTTCATTACCAGCCATCAGGAGACAGAGAGCTGCAAGTAAGATTTTGACTGCACACAGACCTATAGCTTTGTGAAGAACACGGCAATAAAAAGTAATACGCAAAGTGTATAAAAAATCAATTCAGTTTGTAGTGTCCAGTATAGCCCTTGAATAGAAGTATAACCGGCTGCTTCTTGGAGCATAGTTAAATTCCAAAGGATTGTGGAATAAGATATGTCCTTCCCCCAAATCCACCATGTAGTAATTAATCCAAAAAGAATAGATACCCAGTAAAGGGGGTAAAGACGGAACAACCGTTTAGTGAAAAATGATCTACTTCCCGAAAGTTTTTCTCCATGGAGACTAGCAGGTATTACGAAACCACTTATAGCAAAGAATATAACTACACCAATGCGGCCAAAGTCGAGCATATAAGCAATTTCAAAAAACTGATCCTGTAAAGAAGGATGAGCAGTATTTACGAAAACTTCAGAAGTATGCATCCATATGACTAGCAAGACAGCGATAGCACGTAAACTATCTATATGAGAATATCGTGAAGTAGAATAACTCAAATAATTTTCCCAAGAATAAACCAGCGAGCAATTATATAGAAACCTATTCTAAATTAGTAGAGTAGATTTTTCTCTCACTTGAAAAGTAATCCTTCGCTCAATGACAAGAATGGAAATATATCTATGCGTCGATAAGCTCTGCTGACTTATAAGCTTTTAAGAGAGCGTGAGTAGCAGGGTTTTAATGGCGATACTACACAAAGGCCCCGTACCATATTGGCCTTTCATCACATGCTGTGAAGCGTCTTATTGGTTTCCCTTACCTACAACCATGCTAATGGAGACACGTTTTGAGCCTATTCAACCCTTTTTATTTTCATGTAATTAATTGATAAAAAATATTTAAACTAAATTATTCAAGACGCAAGATATAAAATTTTTACGGATCTAAGAATGATGCTACTGAGTAGCTAGGTGGTTAATTATACTGTATTGCTTTAGTGTAAAAGCAACATCATAAAATCAGAAAATACTAATGAGGTAACACAGCATGCCCACTTTTTCCTTTGGTTCCGAACGTGCCGATGAAATAAGCTTGTACGATGATGGTGGTATTTTTGGTTTTGATGGCCACGACCTCCTGATTGCCGAACCTGCTTCATACAGCATCCGGCAAGCTTTTCTCGTCGGTGGTGAAGGCAACGATTCCTATGTGTCGATCAGTGGCTTTACCACGATCATTGAGACTTCGGGTTGGGATACCGCCTATCTGTCTGGCAATGGAGGCGACTAAACAGGACAATTGTCAGGTGGCCGTTAACCTTTCGATGGCTACCGAACAGGCCAGTCTGCCGGTCACGTGGCGGCTCTATTTGCCAACATCATGGACAGAGGATCCGGCGCGCTGTCGCCGCGCTGGCGTGCCAGAAGAGATCGACTTTGCCACCAAGCCGGAGATCGCCCTCCTGCAGGTGCACGAGACAGTGGAGGCCGGTATCACGCCCGGTATCGTGCTAGCAGAGGCGGCTTACGGCAAAGTGACGCCTTGGCGAGAACAGCTTGCGGAATGGGGCTTGAATTCAGGATTATTGCGTTGACGTGCCGGAGGGTATCAGTGTCTGGCCGCCCGGCAGCGAGCCTCTGCCCCCGCAGTGGTCCGGCCAGGGGCAGCTACCGACACGGTTGCAGCAGACCACGGAGCATCACCCCGTGTCGGCATAAACACTGGCCGAGTCGCTGGATGCCAATGACTATCAGGACATCACTTGGCGGGAAGGTATCAACAAGCCGTTGTGCTCCCAGTTTGCCGCTGTCCGAATACGTGTGGCGCGAGGCCAGCAGAAGCGAGAACCAGAGTGGTTGCTGATCGAGTGGCCTCAAAGCGACGCTTTGCCAGCGAAGTATTGGTTAAGCAATCTGCCGGAAGATACGTCACTGATCACCCTAGTGGCGACAGCGAAAGGACGTTGGCGCATCGAACGGGATTATCAGGAACTCAAGCAGGAGTTTGGGCTGAAGCATTATGGGAGTTAGAAGCGCTACAGGAGGCCTGCCTCACGGATTCAGGAAAGTGTTTACCACTATTCATAGGGCGCGCTTACCATCCTTCGAACCCGGCTATGTCGTTTTTGCCGATTTTGCCCTGAGCGACGTCCGTCATCGCCTGATCCAGAATTGACAACCCACGCTCTGCCTCGGGTTTGGTAAGTGTCAGGGGAGGGGTGAACTCCAGCACGTTTGAAGACACGCCTACATAATACAGAACCAGACCCAGTTGATGTGCGCGATATACCGTCAGTGCCGTCTCCAAGGAGGCGGGCGCCAGATCATTGCCCGTTACGAGTTCGGCCCCCAACGCCAGTCCCTTGCCACGCACCTCGCCGATCCACTCGTGCCGCTTAGCCATATCCTGCAAGCCAGCAGCTAGATACGCGCCCACCTGGGCAGCGTTCTCGGCCAGTCCCTCACGCTGGATCGTATCCAGAACGGCTAGCGCGGCAGAGGCGCAGACCGGATTGCCATGCAGCGTCTGGAATGAAAAGGCAGAGGCGTGGTTCATCACCGCCTCAGGTCCGACGGCAGCCGAGATAGGTAGCCCTCCTCCCAATGCCTTGCCGAACACAATGATATCCGGCTCAATATCCAAATGCTCGAAGCAATGCAGACGCCCGGTGCGCCCCAGACCCACCTTGACCTCGTCACAGACCAGAAGGATGCCGTACCGGCGGCACAGCGCCTCAACCTCGCAGAAATACCCGTCAGGTGCGACCAGCATACCGCCATCAGACTGGATCGGTTCGATAAACATTGCGGCCACGTCGCTCGCGAGAATCTCACCCTCCAGCAAGGCGCGCAGACGACCAAGGCTACGCTCAGCCGCCGCCTTTGGGCCGCCTTCGCGCAACGCGTTCGGAAACGGAATCAGCGACAGGCCCGGCATCCGCGCGCCAGCATCCTGCACCGGATGCCCCGACACGGCGACGGATCCTGTGGTGCCGCCGTGATAGCCTCCCTCAAAGGCGATGATGCGCGTGCGCCCTGTCGCGGCCTGAACTGCCCGCGCGACTGTCTCGTTCGCGTCTGAGCCGGAATGACCAAGCCACACCCGGCCCCGCGCACGTTCCGGGACCAGTGACAGCAGGCGTTCTGCCAGCAGGGTCGCAGGTTCGGTCGCCGTCGATAACAGGCTCGCCCCCGCCTGCGAAGTCAACGCGATGTTCACCGCTTCGCGGATTGCGGGGTGTGCATGACCAAGGCCGGCGGCCCCCCACGATCCCGAGAAATCAAGCAGATCGCGGCCGTCGTCTGATCTCAACCAGCACCCGCGCCCGCCCGTCACAGCCTGCGGAAAAAACCGCAGATGGGACATTGAGGACAGCGCGGCTGCGTCGCGAGCGTAAAGGTTAGCCATCACGCGGCGCCCTGGACGAAGCCCTTTACTTCGTCCAGGCTGGCGACATGGCAATAGATCATATTGATGATGCGCAGCTCAGCCTCATGCAGCTCCATAGTGGCTGCGGCGCAGCAATCATGAGCTACCACAACGCCAAAGCTTTCGTCCGCCAAGCTGCGCACTGTAGACGACACGCATTGATCGGTGAAAATACCAGCGACGATCACATCGGTGATGTCCATGTTGCGCAAGATCAGCCTCAGGTTGGTGCCTGTCAGCGCGCTGTCGGTGGTTTTCTCGACGGTAATCTCGTCGCCCTCTGGCGCCAGTTCATCGACAATCTGTGCCTCTTCCAGATTTTTGGGCAATAAAAGGTAGTTAAAACCGGGTTTTTTCTGACTGAGCGAGCGGTCGCGCCCATCCTCCTTGTGGCAGGCGATACGGGCGTGGACCACCTCGATGCCCTTGGCGCGGCAGCTTTCAATCAGCTTGGCACAATTCGGGATGACGGTATTGTTCATTCGGCTATAGAACGGCTGCCAACGTGCGGTTTCTTCGGGCGTGTCCTTGTCTTTCAGATAGGTTTTCTGCACGTCGATCATCAGCAGCGCGGTGCGTTTGGGGTCAAGCACAATATCGTCGGGCGCCTCGGCGGTCTCGTAATAAAACGAGCGGTATGCGGTTTTCCAGCTCATGGAGATTTTCCTCGTCCTCTGCGTTTAAGGGTTAATAGCGTGCCGATCTCGCGCGCCGGAAATAGACCACCAGGCCGAAGAGAAAGTACCGCGATCATTGCAAGGGCAAGCACGATTTCGGTCAGGCCGATGACCTGCTGCGACATGATACCGGCCTCGTTAATGGCTCCCTCGACGCTGCGCAACGCCTCGTAGGCACAGGTCACGATCAATGTGCCGATGACCGCGCCGGTCACGGTATTGGGGCCGCCAATCACCAGCATGGATAGGATCAGGAACGTCTCTTTCAGATAGAACGCGCGCGGCGAAAAGGACGTCACGAAATGCCCCCATAGAGCGCCGCCGATTCCGGCAAAAAGCGCGGCAAGAATGAAACCTATCCAGCGTTGTTTAACGATGTTAACGCCGATAGCGGCGGCGGCGACTTCGTCATCGCGGCTGGCACGCAGTAATTGGCCTGCACGCGATTCCTTGAACGCCATCGCGCCGATCAGCGCAGCGACCGCCACGCCGCAGGCCAACCAAAGACTAGTAGCCTCAGGGATACCGAAGATGGTGCGAGGGCCGTTGGTGACAGCGCTCCAATGCATGATCACGGTGTGCAACACAACCAGAAGCGCAAAGGACGTGATAACCGCCGCCGCATCCGACAGGCGCATCAATGGATAGGAAAGTGCCGCCGCGACAAGTGCCGCCACCAGACCGGCGATGATGATGGTCAGATAGGGACTCAGCTGCACGCTCTCCAGGAGAGGATAAAGATCGGGCAGCGCCATTCCTTTCATACGGTCCGGGATCGAGAGAACCGCCGAAGTATAGGCGCCCACCCCCATGAACCCGATATGCGCAAACGACAAAATGCCGGAATTGCCCATGAAGACCTGAAGGCCCAGCACCAAGATCATCGACACGAACATCGTCGTCGCGATCCTCTCGTACAGGCGTATGCCCATAAACTGTGCCAACAGTGCCGCCGCTACTATCAGCGCACCAAGTATCACGAGAGTTAGGAAGTTTCTTTGCATGGTTCAGGTCCGCTGTCCGCTGGCCGGTCCCTTCATTAGGCCCTCAGGGCGCCAAAGAAGGATCAGGATGACGAGGCTAAAGGTAAAGGCGTCGCGGAATTTCAGCAGATCCTGCGACAGGGTGTAGTTAAGCGTCGTGTCGATGAAGGCGAGTAAGAAGCCACCAATCACCGCGCCTGGCAGCGACCGCATGCCGCCGATCACGCAGGCGATGAATGCAATCAACAGCGGCTCCAGCCCTATAGCGGGTGCGACGGTGCCGATGCGGCCGATCCAGAGTATGCCGACCACACCCGCGAGCAGCCCACTAATTGCGAAGGCGGAAGAAATAATCAGGTTCGCTGGCACGCCCAGCATCCGCGCCATGGTGAAATTCGTCGACGCTGCGCGCATAGCGATGCCAAGAACTGTTTTCTGCATGAGAAATGCAAACAGCCCCAGTAGCAGAACCGCCGCGACGATGGTGATGATGTCACGCATCGGCGTCGGCACCCCAGCGATCATCACACTTTGCGAGAAAATCTCGGGCAGCGGCACACTTCGCGGACGCGGCGAGATAAAGAGGAGCGCGGCATTTTGTAACAGCGTCGAAAACGCGAAAGAGGTGATGAGAACCGCCGTCACTGATTTCGCGCGCACGGGCCGGAAAGCGACGTAATCGGTGGCAAGGCCCGCCACCATCGCCATGACGACGGCGACCGCCGCCATCACCAGCCATGGCAGGGGCGATCCGCCGATGAGGTGCAGGGTATAACCCGCCACCATGATCAGCTCACCATAGGCGAAGTTGACCAGTTTAAGAATGCCATAAACCAGCACTAGCCCCAGCGCCATCAGGGCATAGGCGCCACCAAGGCTAAGAACGTCGATAATAAACTGAATCGCGAAATCCATACCTTAGCCCCCCAAATATAGCGCATCGAGATCGGTCGACGACCCTATCTCCGTTGCGGTTCCACTGCCCGCCACTTTGCCAAGACGCAGAACATAGGCGCGGTCGGCCACCTGTAGCGCCTTGCGCGCGTTCTGCTCGACCAGAAGGATGGTCAGCTTTTGCGCCTTGAGCCCAGCGATCATCTCGAAGATCTGGTCGACAATGGCTGGGGCAAGGCCCAATGACGGCTCATCCAGTAGCAGAATGCGAGGCCGGGACATCAGCGCGCGGGCGATCACCAGCATCTGCTGCTCGCCACCCGACAGCGTACCGGCGGCCTGTTCACGCCGCTCATGCAAGCGAGGGAACATTTCGAACATACGCGAGCGATCCTCGCTCACGCCATTGCGGTCGCGGCGCCGCACGTAGGCGCCAAGAGTCAGGTTTTCATCAACAGTCAGGTCGGGAAAGACGTCGCGAGTCTCAGGCACGGTCGCCATGCCTTTGCGCAGCATCGCCTCGGGACTGGCCGAGGTCACGTCCTCCCCATCCAGATACACCCTCCCCCCTGCAGCTTTAATCGCGCCAGCTACGCACAGGATAGACGATGACTTGCCCGCGCCATTGGCACCCAGCAGAGTTACTAACTCGCCCTCGGCAACTGAAAACGACATGCCGCGCACCGCATGAACAGCGCCGTAGCGAACATGGAGATCCTTAACTTCAATCATCAGCACCGCTTCCCAGATAGGCCTCGATCACATCGTGGTTGGTGCGCACCTCTTCGGCCGATCCTTCGGCGATGGTTCGCCCCGATGAGATCACTTGCAGCCGGTCGCACAATCGCATAATTAGACTCATGTCATGGTCGATGATCAGCAGGCCCAAACTTCTCTCTGTCGGCAGAGCACGGAGGATATCCAGCAGTGCATCGGTTTCAGCCACGTTCATTCCGGCCGCGGGCTCGTCCAAAAACAGAAACGAAGGTTCCGCCGCCAGCGCGCGTGCTATTTCTACCCGCCGCTTATCCCCGTAGCTGAGCGTGCCACACATTTCGTCGCTGTGTCGCTCCAGTGAGAAATCGCGCAATAACGCCTTCGCCTTGGCGCGCGCGGCGGCACGGCTGTCGCCGCGCACCAGGGCCGCAGTCTCGATATTCTCAAGCGTGGTCATGTTGTTAAAAAGGCGCACGATCTGGAATGACCGCGCAACACCTAGAAGAGCGATTTTGCGAGGCGTCAGCCCCGAAATCACGCGCTCTCCGATGCGCACATCGCCCTCTGCCAGGGGCACCTGCCCAGTGATGGCGTTGATCGTCGTGGTTTTGCCAGACCCGTTGGGTCCGATTAGGCCCAGAATCTCGCCTGGCTCCAGCCGAAGCGAAACACCGTCCAGCGCCTTTAGGCCAGCAAATTCTACCGATGCCGCGCGCATCACCAAAGCCGCGCGGTCCTGTGCATCATCCAGCATCGTGACTTGATCTCTAAATCAGCAGTGCATGCAGAAGGTATGGGCGGCATTGTCTCGCCGCCCGCAATCTCTCATTAGGGCTTGGGTAGCGTCTCGGGACGACGCCAGCCCATGAAGCTGGGCTTACCATCTTTTAGCTCGGTCAGCACTGCGGCCTTATCGGGCTCGTGACCCTCTTCAGCGGAGGAGTAGGAAAGCTTGCCGGTCAATAAATCGAATTCGCCTTCCTCCAGCGCTTTGGCGACGGCAGCTCCGTCTGTGGTGCCAGCAGCCTCGACTGCGGCGGCCATCAACATAATGGTGTCCCAGCCGGTTGCAACAAAGGAAGATTCAGGCGCTTCGCCGTGCTTTTCTTTGTAAAGCTCAATGAATTTCGGCATTTCCTCGTGCGATTCAGGCCCCATCCAAGCGTGGGTGACGAAATAGATGTCATTGCCCAACTTGTCGCCAAGCGCCTCGTGCATGGCCGGATCGTCATAAGCGTCGCCACCCAGAACTGGCGCCTCGATGCCCGCCTCACGCAGCGAGCGGATGATGACGCCGATGTCTTGTCCGTAGGATGATAGGAAGATCACGTCGGGCTTTTCGTCTAATGCCTGAAGGCGCGACAACTGGGCCGAGAAATCATTGTCACCGTTAGTATAGGTATCCTCCAGGATCACCTCACAGCCGATATCCTGATAATGCTGTTGGAAATACTTCGACAGCGACTTGGTATAGGCGATGAACTGGTCAGTAACAACATAAGCCTTCTTCCAGCCTTTTTCTTCGCACGCGAAATCGGCCGCAACAGCGCCCATTGTGGTATTCCACATCGATAGGGTGAACTGCTTGTCTCCCAGCGACCACGATGAGTAAAGGGGGTCAGACGCACAGGTCGAGATACCGACCATGCCAGCCTCTTGCGCCTCGCGACTGGCAGGTCCGCCAAAGTCGAAATCACAGGGCGCGACCATCAGCTCAGCGCCCCGGTCGATCAGCTCGACCGCGATGTTGCCAACGGTGACAGGGTCAGATTTGCCGTCGATATTCACGAAATTGACCTGTCGGCCTAAGATACCGCCATTATCATTCAGGTAGTCGACCGCCACTTCGGCGCCCAGAAAACCGGGAGTGTCCAGCGGGGCCTGAACGCCGGTTAGTGAGAGTGCGCCGCCGATCAGGAGTTCTTCGCCGTCTTGCGCAGATGCCACGCCTACCGTCATCATCGCGCAAGAAGTGATCAGACCTGCTGTTTTTTTAAGTCTCATTTTTTTATTACCTCTAGTGGTTTGCGCGCCTTTCCGACGCCTCTCTTTCATCCCGTCCTAGAAATCTCGGCCAAAAGGTTATCGGTGTTCACCTGCCGACAATAGCCTGCAATGGTATTCAGCGAATGGTCATGTCGTTGCTGACTGTAAGTCGCGCAAGCGTCAGGAACGAGCGTCACGAGGTAATTCAGATCGCAAGCATCGCGCACAGCCGATTCCACGCATTGATCGGTCAGAAGCCCACACAGCACTAACTGGCTGATACCAAGATTGCGCAGCACGTAATCAATATGGGTCGACACAAAGACCGAAGAAGACGATTTTGGAAATACGATCTCGTCGCCAACGGGGGCGATTTCATCCACGACCTTGCCGTCCTCTGACCCCCTGGGCACGTTAAACCCGGTAATCTTGTAATCAAGGCTGCGGTCCCGACCATCCAGCGTTAGCGACTCGATTGTGGTATACATCACCTCGATGCCCGCCGCGCGAAAGCCCTTTTGCAGCTTTTGCATGTTGGGCAACGCGGTGGTTTTGATCCGGTCGAAATAATAGCCGTATTTTCCGGTGATATCGGCATCTGACACTTCACCAAATTCACCGCCATCGCGCTTGACTGAGAAGTTTTGGACGTCGATGAACAACAGCCCAGAACGGGTCGGATCCAGTGCGATATCGCGAGTTTGTGGATGGGTCACTGAGAAATCTCCAAGTTTCTTAGGGCGGAACTAAGCGCGTCTGCCAAACGGCCCGCCCAAACTTGCTGTCCGGCAGCCTCCGCGATCAAGTCATTTCGCAATTCGATCAGTACATGCGGGATTCCCCGCTGTTCACCGTGGACCGGAATCGCGTAATCGCTAGCGTCGTCCACCTTATAAGGCGCGTTGAGCGCGATCATGTCACTCGGCGCAACCTGATTCAGCGTTTCGTAAAGCGCCTGCGCCAGTCGCGCATCACGGTTGTACAGGATACCGACCGACATCGGCCGCACCTGCCCCGCGAAGACCGGCGTAAAAGAATGGATGGTGACGAGCGCGCTGGGCCGCCCCGCCGCTGCGCGAGCGTCAAGCATATTCGACACTGTGTTGTGCAGAGGGCGATGGATCTCGTCATACCTTTGCGCACGTGCAATACCATCCAGCCCCATATTACCGGGCACAGGCGTGTCATCGCTGATTTCGGGAATACAGTCGGGCGCGCATAGCGGACGGTTAGTGTCGATTACAAGGCGACTATAGCGTTGCAGTACCAGCGGCGCGTCCATAAGTACCGATAGCTGACGAGCGGTGGCTGCCGCGCCGATATCCCAGGCGATATGTGTATCCATTTGGCCCGCATCCAACCCCAGCGTGGCAAGGCTGGCAGGCACGGCACGACCAGCATGTTCGCATAGCAAGAATACCGGCGAGGCTCCGGTGGCATTGACTACCTCTACAGGATCCTGATCGTCCTGCGAAAAAAGGCGAAATGCGCTGGGGCGTGAATTTTGGGGCATATGTGACATGCTCAGGCATCAATTAAGGTATGCATTAAAGTTAAGAACAACATCTATCAAAGATCAAGCTACATTTGCAATTTGATAAAATAATTTCATGTGCTTCTATACTAATGAGTAGAGGGATCGCGTAGCGCACCCTGCCAGCGAAAGGAAGATTGATGACAGTGCAAGAAAAATTGCGAGCCAACTTGGCCAGCCTGACCACAGTGCAGGTCAAGCTTGCAAATGCTCTACTGGCTGACTACCCGTTTGCCGGACTGCAGCCGATACAGCAACTGGCCGACGCCACCGGCGTCAGCCCTCCTTCGATCTCGCGATTTGCGAATCGGCTAGGCTTTGCAGGCTTTGGAGATTTTCAGTATGCCCTGCTCGAGGAGCTGCGCGAAGGCAGCCGGTCACCCCCCGATTTGCGCGCGTCGCTAGGTGAGGGCGCAGGCGAATGTTATCTGGAAAGCTACACTCAGCGCGCTGCCAACCTGTTGCATCAATTACCGCAGACCATCACTCAGCAACAGCTGAACCGTGTTGCCACGCTTCTAGGTGATCCCGCACGCAACATATATTTGCGGGGCGGAAGAATCAGCGACACGCTGGCACGGCTCCTATCGCTTCATCTGCGGCAGGCGCGACCAGGTATTTACCATTTAGCTGACGACCCCGAGCTTTGGCCAGACGCCGTGCTGCAGATGCGCCGGCGCGATGTGGCCGTCTTGTTCGACTTCCGGCGCTATCAGCTTTCGCTGGAGAGACTTGCCGCCACGATTAGCACGGAGCGCCGTGCGCAGGTGGTACTGATTACCGACAAGTGGCAATCCCCCGCCGCGCGTTATTGCAGTCATGTTGTTGCCCTACCCACCGAGGTCGGCACCGCCTGGGACAGCGCCACCAACGTGCTGGCCTTGATCGAGGTGATCGTCGTCATGGTGTCTGAACAGGACTGGCCTAGCACCGAAAAACGCATCAAGGACTGGGACGCCCTGCGCCCCCGGCTCGATGGTAAGCCCCCCCTGAGAAATGAGGAAAGCCGATGAAACGTGAAGCATTGATAATGGCCTGCACCAGCGACATTGCTGGCAAGGTCCGCGGTAAGTCATTCCCAGCGTCACAACTGGAAAAGCGACTGAAACGCGGAATTGGCTGGACGCCCACAAATGTGCAGATCACCTGTTTTGACACCATCGCCGACACGCCCTTCGGCTCGTTCGGTGATTTAGTGCTTATTCCGGATGAGGCCGCGGTGATGCGCCTGCCCGAGTCCGAAGATGGCGCGCCGGATGAGGTGCTGATGCTGGGTGATATTCGCCAAACCGACGGCAAGCCGTGGGATTTTTGCACCCGTTCGATTTTGCGCGGTGCGCTGGACCGGCTGAAGCGTGTGTCGGGCCTGACCGTGAACGGCACGTTTGAGCATGAATTCCAGATCCGTAATGAAGAGGCACGGCCCGGCACGGCCTTCTCATCAGCCGGATTTCGCGAATGGCGTACATTTGGCGAGACATTGATCGCAGCGATGCGCGAGAACGGCATCGCCCCCGACACCTTCTTGCGCGAATTCGGTCCCGGCCAGTTCGAGGTGACGATGGATCCCAGCCAAGGCATTGCCGTCGCGGATCAAGCGGTGATCCTGCGTGAGCTGGTTCACGCTGTCGCAGCGCGTTTTGGCAAGGGGGCAACCTTCGTGCCGATCCGGGGCCCCGACATGGTAGGCAATGGGGTACATGTGCATATCAGCTTGCTGGATGCGGACGGAAGTCCGGCCACGTATGACGTCGATGGCAAGCACGAGCTGTCACGCCATGCCGGACAATTCGTAGCGGGAATTCTAAAATACCTTGATGCGTTTACCGCCATCACTGCGCCTAGCGTCGTGTCCTATATGCGTCTCACCCCGCACCGTTGGAGTGCAGCGTTCAACAACCTCGGCTTTCGCGATCGCGAAGCGTCGGTGCGAATCTGTCCGGTCTCGGATATCTCCGATCTGGCCCGAGCGAGGCAGTTCCATTTCGAGTTTCGCGCCGCCGATGCCGCTGCCAGCCCTTACCTTATACTAGCCGCGCTGGTTCATGCCGGTGCGCAGGGCATCGAAGAGGAGCTAAGCGTACCCAACGCGATACAACAGGATCTGTCGCTCCTGTCGCCGCAGGAGTTGGTCGACAGCGGCCACAAGCGTCTCCCCCAAACGTTGAATCAGGCGCTGGAGTTGTTCGCGGCGAACGAAACGGTCGGCAGCTGGTTCCCCGAGGGGTTCGTCGACCTTTATGTCAAGCACAAGCAGGGCGAGGCAGCTTTCGTAGCCGATCTAAATCCGGCTGAACAATGTCGCCACTACGAAGAAGTCTACTAAACCGCATATTGCATTAGTGTCGCGAATCGGCCTGCGGAGTAAGCAGGCCAGCTCTTTATCCTGGATGAAGCGTGGATCGCTCACTTTTTTGATCGATTTTCTGCCTTCTGGACACACTGCCTCTACCCCCATTGTTGATGCCGTACCAGGGACAGAACCGTGCAGCTCATACCGGCAGCAGCTGGCGGAAAAGCTTCTAAAAGAGAACTTGATCTTGGTAGTGGCTGCTCAGGATCAAGCGTTCGTAACGCGACCCGCGTGGTTTAAACTTGGCGATATGGCTCAGCTGGAGGCGTAGGGTGACGACGCACGCTTTACAGCGCGGCAAACGGAACTAGGAGATGATGAAATCCGCTCGATGTTAGAAGGCGGTCGGCAAGCGACCAAGCTGGCAATGTCCGTTACGAACCAAGTGAGCTTTGTGCTCTACGACGACTTTTCACTAAAGGCTCTGCCCTTTGCCGATTCGGTGATCGAAGAAGCCGACAGCGCCGATGATGGTGACGATTCAGCACGCTCCTGGAAATACCCACGCTGGGTGGTCGCTCGTCTAGAGGAAAGCGAGCGGGGCTCCAACCCCCGGTTTATCATCAGCTCCCGTTACGACGACGGCTTCAAGCTTTACTACGAGCAGTACTGTGCTTGGGGCGACATGGAAAACCGGATCAAGGATCAACATCTGAGCCTGTTTGCTGACTGTACCTCCAGCACGTACTGGTGGGCCAATCAATGGCGGCTGATCTTGTCGGGCTTCGCCTATACGCTGTTCGAGCGGTTACGGACTTATCTGAAGAGCACGCCCTTCGCGCGCATAAGCCCAAGCACCCTACGGCGAAAGCTCATCAAGGTAGGCGCGGTCATCATCCGCAATACGCGCCGAATCCGAGTACTCATGAGTGATAGCTGCCCCTATAAAACCGAACTATCCGATCTCATCAGGCGGTTGGTACCGAGCTGAATGCGCGGGCGCCCCCGGCCCGACGCAATGGGGGAAAGGGGGAAGTGCGTCTGAACGACGGGAAGTGGTTAAAAAATAGGCAATTTAAGATGTGCCAATAGGTGTTTAATAGCATGGCGGCCTGGGGGGCGGTACTTGCTGAGGTGCTATGAGAAATCCGGGCTAGGAGGTTACGCTTGGGGGCTCATCTGCAGGCTTACCGAACGTACTGAGTTTAAAGATACCACGCGTTTAGTCAATTCAATCACTGTTATTAATGCTTTAAAAGGAAATAAATAGGGGTGTTTTCACGCTCAATAGTCTGACGTTCCTCCAACAATAAACTTTTAAAATTCAGCCCACTACAGCCCAAAGAATAACTATCATTGATGACTTACCCTGTGCTTCAGGCAAAGCCAACACCTTCCAAGAGTACAGCTGGCAGTCATCGGCTTGTCGTGGAAGGGTTCGGGAGGAAGTGATGCGTTGTTTTACTTTTAAAAATGGTTTTGCCTGGAAGAACGGCTTTACTGGCGCACTCCTCCTCTTCTTTACCGCGACTGCGCTCTGTCAGGAAGAACCGACCACCGCGCATACCCTGGATCTAGGAGCGCTGGAGCGTGTGGCAGACCTCGCAAGGGAGGGGGCGGATCCTCAGCTCACGGCGAGCATAGCCGACGAAAGCCGCAGGGAAGAAGGACGCACGAGCCAAACGCCTCCCGTACTGGTTTCTAAAGACGGAGACCCAGCCTTCGTCTACACAAGAGGAGGCTTTTACGACATCCCCGAGGGCCGACTCGAATTCGTGATGAGTTGTCGCGGTGACGGCATCATCGACCTATCCGTCATTGTCAGCCAGCTGCTTGGTCAGCCCTGGGATGGGCTTGATAGCGCAGCAACCTACGAACTTCACTTCAATGCTTACGGTCAAGATCAAACCTATATGATACCCGTACGCTTGATCGAAACATTTCCGAGCCACCAACTTATCGCCCGCATGGGTGGGTCAGCACCGGTCCAGCACCCTTTTTTCGACGCCCTGGGCCCAACAACAAACCTATCGTACCAGCTGAAGCACAACGGTCAGGTCATGCGGGAAGACGGGGCCTTCATCACGTTGACAGGCGGCATCGACCTCTCCACCTTTCACTCCAGTATGGCCCCGCTGCTCACCCATTGCCGGGCAGGCAATGCAAATCCACTGAACCGAGTACTGGAGCCCTCTGCTGAGCTAGCGACACAAACAGGCTTGGCCTCTCCAACGGCTGGCAGTGACGACGATATTTACCAGCGCTGTGCGGCTAGGCCGAGTCAAGCCTGTATTCTGACTCTGGCTCAGATGGCCCAGCGTGAGACGCAGGCGCAAACTACCCAGCCTACCGAGCAAGAGGAGAACGCGCCCGACCGGGAACAAGCGCTCTATGAGGCTTATATCGCGGCTTATCGTGGTGAGGATAGCGGGACGGTTTTAAACATACTGACCAGGCGCTACGGCGATGAGCACAATACCGCCCAAAACGTGGCGGGATCGATACTGGCGGAAGTGGGACGAGTGGACGCGGCACTGGCGGTATTGGTCCAGATTGATCCTCCTTTTCAAGCCCGGCCGGGCAATATTCAATCCCCGCCGCGCAGACGGTTCGAGACCGCCTACTTGCAGAGTGCCGAATGGATGTTGAGGCGCGGTGACAACGTGCGCACGGTACTGCGCGCGCTCAACGGCAGACTCTTTACGCTCAATCCGCAATGGATGCCCGTCGGCACCTCTGACAGTAGCAAGCTCGCCCTGGCCGAGATGCTATCGCGTACCCCCGAAAAGCCGGACATACTAAAAATGTTCACGTACCTTGAAGGTACCAACGAAGCCACCAGGGATCGCGCCTGGGCGATCAATTTCATTCATGATCAGAACCCCATCACCGCGACGCAAAGATCAGTGATAGACGCCCTTCGGGCGGCGGATCCGACTGAGCGCGGCGCGCTATACGCGCGTGAAATGATGGCAACGCGAATGGCCGCCGAAGGCAATGTGCTTCACGCCTACTTGTTAGTAAAAGATATTCCTTCGCAGTTCCGTTCGGGCTTGGATGTACATCTCGATGTACTGGGAAGTATGGAAAGCTTGATAGAGACACTCTCCCTTGAAAACGCCTCGTCGTATATTCGCTGGGCGATGGACAAATCGGTGCGCATGGCAGGGTCCGCCACCAGCCTGGCTGCTGAGTGGGCGAAGATTGCCGGTATTCTTAACGATATCGGGCAAACTGACGCGGCCCAATCGTTCATCGAATCGTCAGAGACGATGTTCCACAGCATGGCACACTATCCAGGTAGGACGAATGCCTTCACTCAAGCCCATGGTGAAGCCTACCACTACCTTCGCGTGCTAGGCGCCTCAGGCTGGGAAGGACGCGCGCTGATGTTCATTCGGGAGATGCCCCAACTCGATCAGGAAAAAGCCCTGGTCGAGCTACTCCGCGGGATAAGTGCGCGCAAACGGAAAATGTGAAGCAGGGCTCATTTAGCCAGCACAGGTTGCTCGGCTTCTTGACGACCCACCTGATACGCTTACATAGCCTAGTTCTACTGTGTCACAAAATATCGCCATCGGTTATGCAAGATCGTCATCACCCCCTGGTGCAGATACCAGCGTAGCGTGGTGATGGAATCACTCACATGTCGCTGAGCGCGTTGCAAGGCCCCGCGGCCGGTGGTCTTCGGATAGGATAGGTGCCGGGAACAGTGAGATTTTTTTTGATGCCGACAACGTAACCGTTCAGCGACCAAGAAGCCATACGCCACGATGCAGAGACTAGCGTGATGGTGAAAGCCTCGCCAGTGGCGACCCTCATAGTGATCCAGTCCCACCTCTTGCTTGAGTTCCTGGTAGTCACGCTCAATTCGCCAGCGTGCTTTAGCGGTGGTGACCAACGTTGTCAGCGAAGTCACCTCAGGTTGGCTGCTCAGCCAATACTTCGTGGGCTTGTCAGCCCCGTGGGGCCATTCGATCAGGAGCCATTCCGGTTCACGGTACTGTTGGCCACGTGCCACTCGCACACGAACTGAAGCAAAGCGAGACGTCAGCGGCTGGTTTGTGCCTTCTCGCCACGTGACTTCTTGGAAGTCGTCAGCCCTCAGCGACTCGGCCAAGGTGTCTACCGAGACCGGGTGATCGTCCTCCGTCTGTTGCCAGCGGGTCGGTGGACGCCCAACGCCCGACCAGCGTGGTGGTAAAGGCTCAGCGCCAGGCGCCCAGACACTCAGATTTTCATGCACGCCGACGCAGTAGGTCAGTCCCCAGTCGGCAAGTTGCTCTCGCCACGCTGTTCCCTTGCCATAGGCGGCATCGGCCAACACGATGCCCGTCTTGATGCCTGCCTTTATCGTTTGGCGAACCTGCTGCAAAGCGATGTCTGGCTTAGTGGCAAAGTCCACGTCGGCGGGCACGCCGGCCTGGCGACAGCGGTCGGGATTATCCGTCCAGGAGGTCGGCAAATAGAGCTGCCAAGCCATCGGTAAGCTCGCCTGCTCCGTAGCGACTGACAAGCTGACGGCGGCCTGGCAGTTGTCTTGCTTACCGATCGCTCCACACTATTGTCGGCTGACACCCACCGAATGTCGGCCCTTCTTGCGGATAGCCGTATCATCGATGATCCAGTAGGTTGGGGTGTCAGTCAGCAAGTGGGGCAAGACCCATTGCGCTACTCCTATCAACAGGGCGTGATCCGACCACGGCGACTTGGCGACTTGGCGACTTGGCGACTTGGCGACTTGGCGACT
>TARA_R110001599_G_scaffold64147_15_pt1 | contig 21980 bp, 16 predicted proteins | sample TARA_R110001599 | Tara Oceans TARA_R110001599 (sample SAMEA4398360) | marine metagenome | biome: Polar Biome; feature: [MES] marine water layer (ENVO:01000295) within the mesopelagic zone...; material: water (ENVO:00002006), including particulate matter (ENVO:01000060) such...
CGCTATGGGCTGCGCGTGAGCGCCCCGGATACACTGGCAGACGACCCCGGCGCCGATACGCTGGATGCCCTGCTGTGCGCCATTCAGGCGGCCTGGGCCTGGCGTCAGGGCCCACCACAGTTTGGCCTGCCTGCCAGCACTGACACCCTTGAGGGCTGGATCGCAGACCCTGGCCTGGCACAGCCCGGGCAGGGTTGATCCTTTGCCAATGCCGCGCTGCTGCTCTATCCTGCTGCCCGACCACCCCCGCAGCGGACATCCACACTCATGAACGCCCCGACATCACCCGAGCAGGCCGCGCGCCTGATGAAGATGGCGACGTATGCCTCGGTCACCGTCGCCGCGGTACTGATACTGGCCAAGAGCGTCGCCTACTGGCAGACCTCTTCGGTGAGCATACTGGCGTCGTTGGTGGATTCACTGATGGATTCCGGGGCCTCTCTGCTCAACCTGTTTGCCGTGCGCTATGCCCTGGAGCCCGCCGATCGTCAGCACCGCTTCGGGCACGGCAAGGCCGAGTCGATTGCGGCGCTGGCGCAGAGCGCATTCATTATCGTTTCCGGGCTGCTGCTGCTGCTGGAGGCCTGCAGGCGCCTGCTGCAGCCTGAACCCATCGGCGCATTTGGCGTGGGCCTGGCGGTGATGGTGCTCACCATAGCGGCCACCGCCGTGCTGCTCGTTTTCCAGGGCTACGTGATACGCCGCACAAACTCGGCGGCCATCCGCGCGGATGCCCTGCACTACCGCACTGACCTGCTAACCAATTCCGGTGTGGTGGTAGCCCTGCTGCTGGCCCAATTTGGCTGGCCCGGTACCGACCCGCTGTTCGCGATTGCCGCTGCGTTGTACATCCTCTGGTCGGCACGCAGCATCATGCGGTCCGCCTTCAACGAACTGGTGGACAGAGAACTGCCTGACAGCCAGCGTGCGCAGATTATCGCCATTGTAGAAGCCCATCCCGAGGTCCGCGGGGTGCATGACCTGCGCACCCGCAGCGCCGGGCGCATCGACTTTGTCGAGATGCACCTGGAACTGGACGGCAGCATGCCTCTGGTTAAGGCGCACCGCATCTCGGACGAAGTGGAAGCCGCGGTCATCGCGGCCATGCCGGGTGCCGATGTGGTCATCCACCAGGACCCCGCAGGCATTGTGGAAGTGCAACAGGACGAGCAATTACAGTAGCATGCGGCTTTGACGCCACTCCCGCTTCAGGCTAACATCACCCGGCCCAAGCGGGTGTAGTTCAATGGCAGAACTTCAGCTTCCCAAGCTGATAGCGTGGGTTCGATTCCCATCACCCGCTCCAACTTTCCGCTCGGCTGAAGAGCCGGCAAAGCGCGATTTCAACCTACCCGCGTTCGCCCGCGCAGCAAACGCTGCTGCTCAATCGCCACCCGCAGCGCCCCGCGCAACACCGAAAGCTCTGGCTCCACCGCACCGCGTTTGCCCAAGGCGTCCAGTTGCGCATAGAACCAATATTGCGCCGCAAAGGTGTCCAGCGTCTTCATGATTCTGAAGCGTTTCAAGGCATGCATCCAACCCGGCAGCAGGCCCAGGCCCTCTTCATAGCGAGGAACCGCAGCGGCGCCCGCCAGCAAGCGCGCGGGCGCATCCGGCTGCAGGCACAGCGGCCGACCCAGGCCGATCACGTCGACGCCGCCAGATGCCAGCGCCTCCTGCATCGCAGCACGCGTGCGAAAACCGCCTGTCACCATCAGTGGCACACTCACCTCACGCCGCATGGCCAGCGCAAAGTCGACAAAATAGGCCTCTCGTTCCAGGGTAGATGCCGCCACTCCTTGCGGATCGGGCGCCTCCAGCCCCTCTACCCCGAGCAGGCGAGGCTGTTCATAGGTGCCACCAGAAATCTCGATCAGGTCGACACCCGCCGCTTCCAGCCACCCGGCGACCCGCAAGCTGTCGTCGAAATTAAAACCGCCGCGCTGGAAATCCGCACTGTTCAGTTTGACCGCCACGGCGGCGCGGGGGCCAACGGCGTCGCGCACTGCCGCCACCACCTGCAGCAGGAGGCGGGCGCGATTTTCCAGGCTGCCGCCATACTCGTCGCGCCGTTGGTTGCTGCGCGGACTGAGAAACTGCGAGAGCAGGTAGCCGTGCGCTGCGTGCACCTGAACGCCGCTGAAACCCGCCTCGCAAACTGCGCGCGCGGCAATGGCAAAACGCTGCACGAGACCGGCAATCTCTTCGGTGGCAAGTGCCACTGGTGCGCCAAACTGGCCGCCGGGCAAACCCAGCTGGACCGCCGATGGCGCTTGCGGGTGTTTGTTGACCGACTTCATGGTCTGTCGACCCGCGTGGCTCAGCTGCACCCAGGCGAGGTTGCCGCCCGCGGTGCTCGCCTGCGCCCAGCCAGCCAGCGCTGCACGCATGGCAGCGTCCGGCTCGCAATCAACCACCACGTTGCCGGGGCGCTCCAGGTGGTTGCGATCGACAATCACGTTGCCGGTCAGCAGCAAGCCGGCACCACCGGCGGCCCAATGCTGATAGAGCTGGCTCAACGCCGGTGTCGGCACACCATCGGGCGTTGCCAGGCCTTCCGTCATGGCGGCCTTGGCGATACGGTTTGGCAGCTGCAGGCCGCAGGGCAGGTCAAGTGCGGTGGCAAGCGAGTCGGTCATGGCGGCGAGTTTCCGGTGCGGGTCATGTGTTTGTCATGGTATCCAGCGTCATTTTTCGCTATGTTGCAAGGCTCAAGTTGCATTACCCGCGGCAATGCCCACAACAACAGTAACAGCAACCGCTGCCAGGACGAGCCACTGATGACCACACTTCCCACTCCCCCGCCACAAACCCCTGTGGTCGACCTTGTTATCCGTCTGGGGCTGGCGGCGCTGCTGGCCTGGCTGGCCATGCGCGTGTTCGCCCCCTTCGCCGCGCTGATGATCTGGGCCGTGGTACTTGCGATTGCGCTCTACCCCATTACCCGCTGGATCGCCACCAGGCTGGGCATCAGCGGTGGCTGGTCTGCAACGCTACTGGTGCTGGCCATTCTCGCCTTGCTGGGCACGCCCACCGTCATGCTCGGCATGTCGTTCATCGACGACATGCTGCGTGCCTACGGCGCAGTGATGGACGGGACGTTTCACCTGCCACCACCCGGCGACAACGTCGCCGAATGGCCGCTGGTAGGCCCACAAATTCACGCCACCTGGCAATCGGCGTCAGCGAACCTTGCCGAGTTTATCGGTGAACACCAGCAGCAATTGCGTGATACTGCTCGTCGCGCAGCCTCAGCCTTGCTGGGGGGTGTAGGTACCTTATTGTCCCTGTTGGCCTCTTTTATCATCGCGGGTGTGATGATCGCCTACGCCCAGCCGGGCGCATCCACAAGCCAGCGTATCTTTCGTCGTATCTGCGGTGAACAGGTTGGAGATGATTTGCATACGCTGTCGGTGGCCACCGTGCGATCAGTCGCCATGGGCGTGGTTGGCGTATCTTTCATCCAGGCCTTATTGCTGGGCGTGGGCTTCCTGCTGGCGGGTATCCCGATACCTGGCATTCTCGCGGTAGCCGCGCTGCTTCTCGGCATTGTGCAGGTGCCAGCCGCCTTGTTCACCATACCGGCCATCATTTGGGTTTGGGCCGCAGGCGATGGCTCAACAATGGTCAACACCCTGCTCACAATCTACCTTGTGATCGCCGGGCTGGCCGATAACGTGTTGAAACCCATGTTCCTTGCCCGTGGCGTTGCCGTGCCCATGCCCATCGTGTTGCTAGGTGCACTGGGCGGCATGCTGAGCAGTGGTCTCATCGGCCTCTTCGCCGGTGCCGTCATTCTCGCCATGGCCTACCAGGTATTCATGGCCTGGGTAAATGAAACGCGTCCCGCCGACCCACCCGCCGAACCAAACGGGTAAGGTCCATCGGTGTTGAACTCGCTGCGCCATGTCACCGCCGTGCTCGGGCTGCTCAGCATTGCCGCCTGTGCCCCGTTGGGGCCGGATTTCCAGGAACCAGAACAAGCCTGGCTGCAGGACTGGCAACCGCAGTTGTATGGCGAATCGCCCGCCAGCACCGCCAGCGGGCCGGTCACACTTGATGCCTGGTGGGCACAGTTCAGCGATCCCACACTCAGTGAGCTCATGCGTGTCGCTCGCACCGAGAACCCCTCGTTGCGCATCGCCGGCCTGCGCATTCTGGAGAGCCGCGCGCTCGCGGGCATCGCGACTGGCCTGAGCTACCCGCAAGTGCAAACACTCAGTGGCAATGCGGCGTGGGTCAACCAGCATCGGGCTGGCGGGGACACACGGGACCTGAGCAGCGGCGAACTCGCCTTCAACCTGGGCTGGGAACTGGATTTCTGGGGGCGCTTCCGGCGTGGCATCGAGTCGGCAGACGCCGCCTACTTCGCCTCCATCGCCGCGCAACGTGATGCGCAGGTACTGCTCACTGCGCAGCTCGCCACACTGTACTTCAACTACAAGACAACCTTGCAGCGTATCGAAATCGCCGAACGTAACGTGGCCCTGCAGGAACGCAGCTACCAAATTACCGAGCGACGATTTGAACGGGGGCAGGATTCCGAGCTCGACCTGCAACAGGCAAAGTCGCAGTATCTTTCTACCCTGGCAACCATTCCCGGCCTGCAGCTCGCCCTCACCCAGACCCGCAACGCACTGGGCGCACTGCTGGGTCGCGCGCCCGGCAATGTGCCTGAGCTCTCTGCGGTGAACAGCCAACTGCCCGTACTGGAGCCAAGCGCCCTGACCGCCATCCCGGCGCGACTTCTGCTGCGCCGGCCGGATGTTCGCGCCGCCGCATGGCAAGCCGCGGCCCAGTCCGCTCAAGTGGGCATTGCAGAGGCTGATCTGTACCCCGCCATATCACTGTTCGGAGTGCTCAGCTGGAGCGACAACAGCCTCAACATCCTGGGCGAAACAACTCAGCTGGCAGTGGGGCCAAGTGTGAGCTGGAACCTGTTCAATTACGGACGTATCGAAAATAGCGTGCGCGTACAGGATGCGCGCCTGCAACAGGCGCTGGAGCGTTTCCGCGGCACCGCACTCAATGCCGCTCGCGAAATGGACGATGCCGCCAGCCGCATAGCCCGCACCCGTGATACGCAGGATATTCTCGACCAGTCGCTGGCCGCAGCCGAGCGCTCCCTGACCATTGCAACCCGCCGTTATCAGGAAGGATACTCCAGCTTCCAGCGCGTACTGGATGCACAGGCGGTGACCTTCGCTCAGTCGGACCGTGCGGTCATCAACCGCGGGCAGCATGTCGCGGCGGTTATCGACCTCTATCGCGCGCTGGGCGGCGGTTGGACCGCGGCCGACACCGCGACCCTTTTGCCCGCCGCGCTACGCGAGACGATGCGCGAGCGCACCGACTGGGGCGAACTGCTTGACGCCCCGTTGCCCCAGGACCCGGATAACACGCCATGAACGAAACACAACACAGCGATGAGGCACTCGACGAAGCCCCCGACACCGCAGTGAGCGAGCAACCCGGGCGCAGCGTTGCCCGCGGTGGCATTGGGGTGCTTGTGCTGCTGCTGGCGAGCCTGGGCTGGTACTTGCTTGCCGACCGTTTCACGCCGTATACCTCACAGGCTCGCGTTGAGGGGTATGTGGTTGGCGTAGCGCCCAAGGTCGCCGGCATCATCACCGAGGTTGCCGTGGAGAACAACGCGCGCGTGAGTGCCGGACAAGTGCTGTTCAGCATCGATCAGGACCAGTACGGCCTGGCCCTGCAACGCGCGCAATCCGAGCTCGCAAACGCGGTAAAACAGGTGGAAGCCGGCAACGCCTCGGTGGAGGCCGCGCGCGCCAAATTGCGCGCCGCGCTGGCCGGTGAGCTGCAGGCAAAACAGGACTACACGCGGCTCAAGCGCCTGCGCGAGGAAGACCCGGGCACCATCTCCGAGCGCCGTCTGGAGGTATCGGCCGCAGGCCTGGAACAGGCCAGCGCCCAGGTCGCCGCCGCCGCCGCAGACATTCAACGCGCCATAGAACAGAAAGGGGGTGACTCGGAAGCGGACAACGCGCTCCTGCAGTCAGCCAGAACCGGCGTCGCACGGGCACAGCTGGATGTCGACAGCACCACGGTGGTTGCCGAGTCGGCGGGGGTGATCACCGACCTGCGTGCTGAAGTCGGCCAGTTCGCCGGCACCGGTACCCCGGTCATGACCCTGATCGCCGTCGACGATGTATGGATCAACGCTGCCTTTACAGAAAACAACCTTGGCAACCTGCGCCCGGGGGCGCGCGTCGAAATCCTGCTCGACGCCCTGCCCGGACGTATTCTGCGCGGCTCCATTCGCAACATTGGCGTCGGAGTGAGCGCCGGCGGCAGCACCCCCCCAGGCGCACTGCCCAGTGTGCAGAACAGCCGCGACTGGCTGCGCCAGGCACAGCGCTTCCCGGTGCAGGTCGCTTTTGACACGCCGTTGGAGCCGAGCGTGATGCGTCAGCTGCGCATTGGTGGCCAGGCCTCGGTCATCGCCTATACCGAGGGCCATGGCGTACTCGGCGCGCTGGGCAAGCTGTACATCCGACTGCTCAGCCTGCTCTCGTACGCTTACTGATGACGCAGGTGCGCCGGCTGCCCATCGCTGCCCGTCGCAGCTTCCGCCTTGCCGCCGGCGTGGGCATTGCGCTCGCGCTCGGCTACGGTTTGGGTATGCCGCTGCCCTACATTGCCCCTTTGTTCGCAGTACTGCTGGGCGCCAAACCAGCACCACCACCCGGTCCGCGGCAACTGCTGATGCTGATCACTCTGGTGGTGGTCACGCTTGGCCTGGGCGTGCTACTCGGCCCACTACTGCAATACGCGCCCCTCTCTGCACTGCTGCTGATCACAGCGGGGCTGTTCGCCAGCAGCCAGATGGCACTGGAGCGCGGGCAGGAAACTCCCGCCACATTGCTGGCACTCGGGTTGACTGTAATACCGGCGACCAGCGCGCTCAGTCAGGCACTGGCCAGTGCGGTCATTACGGCGCTGGCCGCCGGCATTGCCATCGCCGTGGTGGCGCACTGGATTGCCTACCCGCTGTTCCCGGAAGACCACGGAACCCCCGCTGTCGTACCGGAACCCAGCTCTGCGCCACAAGCCCGATGGCTGTCGCTGCGCGCCACCCTCATTGTAATGCCGGCGTTTCTGCTCACACTGACCAACCCGGCACTGTATCTGCCCGTGACCGTGAAGAGCATTCTGCTGGGCCGCGAGGCGACCAACACGGCCCTGCGCACAGCCGGGCGCGAATTGATCGGTTCCACGGCTCTGGGAGGAGTCTGCGCGGTGCTGGTCTGGTGCTGTCTGCAGCTGGCGCCAAACCTCTGGTTCTTCACCGGCTGGATGGTGCTTGTGAGCCTCGCGCTGGCGGCCGGGATCTACGGCGCCCTGCCTACACGCCTGCCACCGACGTTCTGGATCAATACGCTGACCACGCTGATTATTCTGCTGGGGGCCGCGGTTCAGGACAGCGCACAGGGCAACGACGTATTCCGGGCGTTTGCCGTGCGCATGGCCCTGTTTCTCGCCGTTACCGCCTATGCCGTACTGGCCATGTCGTCTCTGGAAAAGGCGCGCAGCGCAATCGCCCGGCGCCGTCAACATTCACCGCTACGCAAGGGAGTGAGCTAATGCTGCAAAACCTGTTGCTCGGCCTCACCATGATGAGCCTCTGCCTGTTACTGCAGGGTGTGCTGGTGGTTGCCGCTTTGCGCTACTACATTCACCAGCGCCGCCACCGCGCGCAATCCGGTTTTCTGCCGGCCATGCGCGTCACCAGCGGGCTGATGCTGATCCTTATCGCCGGTAATACACTGCAGTTCACCGCCTGGGCACTGCTGTTCTACGCGCTGGGGGAATTCGCCACGCTGGGCGAGGCGGTCTATCACTCCGCCGTCAACTTCGCGACTTTGGGTTACGGCGATATCGTGATGTCACCCGAGCGGCGCTTGCTCGGGCCGCTGGAGGCCATTAACGGCGCACTGATGATTGGCGTTTCCACCGCCGCCCTGTCGCGCGCGTTCAACGAAGCGCTGCACCAGTGGATCGCCGTGCCCGAATAGCTCACGACAGCCATTCGTTGACAGCTCTACGGCGAGCCCATAACCTTCAGTCAGTTTGACGCGGCGCTGACCTCGCGCAGCCGCCGTGTTAATCACACAGAGGAGAATAATAATGCGTCCACGACCCTCGCGCCGCAGCGGTATTCTGCCCGCTCTCTGCGCCACCCTGCTGATGGGCCTGGCTGCCAGCGCTTCCGCCGCCGAACGGCCCAATATTCTGGTCATCATGGGCGACGACATCGGTATCACCAACATCAGCAAATATAGCCTCGGCATGATGGGTTACCAGACGCCCAACATCGACCGCATCGCCAACGAGGGCATGATCTTCACCGACTACTACGGTGAACAGAGCTGTACGGCGGGACGCTCTGCCTTCATCACCGGGCAGCATCCATTGCGCACGGGGCTCACCAAAGTGGGTGTACCTGGGGCCGATGTCGGCATTCAGCCGGAGGACCCGACGCTTGCCGAGCTACTCAAGCCACTGGGTTATACCTCCGGGCAGTTCGGCAAGAACCACCTCGGTGACCGGGATGAATTCCTGCCCACCAACCACGGATTCGATGAGTTCTTCGGCAACCTCTACCACCTCAATGCCGAGGAGGCCCCGGAAGACCCTGCCTGGCCGACCGATCCGAATATCACTCGCCTGGTGACTCCCCGCGGCGTCATTCGCTCGAGTGCAGACGGAAAGATCGAGGACCTCGGGCCGCTGAACCGCAAACGCATGGAAACGGTAGATGAAGAGTTCCTGGCCGCCTCACTGGACTTCATGGATCGTGCACACGCCAGCGACAAGCCCTTTTTCGTCTGGTTCAACTCCACGCGCATGCATTACTACACGCACCTGAAAAGTGAGAGTAGCGGCCTGTCGGGACAGGGTTTTTACAACGACGGCATGGTCGAGCACGATAACCACGTGGGAACCCTGCTCGCCAAGCTCGACGAGTTGGGCGTTGCCGACAATACCATCGTGATCTACACCACGGACAACGGTGTGCACTACAACCAATGGCCAGACGCCGGTATCACACCTTTCCGGGGTGAGAAGAACACCAACTGGGAAGGCGGCTTCCGCGTCCCCGCCATTGTGCGCTGGCCAGGCCAGGTTGCCGCCAACAGCATCTCCAACGAGATCATGTCGCATCTCGACTGGGTGCCCACCCTCATGGCGGCGGCGGGAGATCCCGATGTCAAAGCCGACTTGTTGGATGGTCACAGGGCCGGCGGCAAGACCTACAAGGTGCACCTCGATGGCTACAATTTCCTGCCCTACCTGACGGGTAAAGTGCAAGAGGGTCCGCGCAAGCTGTTCTTCTATGCGAGCGACGATGGCGACTTGCTGGCGGTACGCGATGGCGACTGGAAACTGGTATTTGCCGAGCAGCGTGCGAACCGCTTCGATGTGTGGCGCGACCCGTTCGTGCAGTTGCGCATACCGAAGATATTCAACCTCCGCCAGGACCCCTTTGAGCGGGCGGACACAGACTCCAACATGTACAACCGCTGGTGGGACAAGAAGATCGCCGCGCGCGGTATTCCCGGTGCGATTCTCGTGCGCCAGTTCCTGGCCTCGTTCCAGGAATTCCCACCCCGTCAACGTCCGGCTTCATTTACCATTGACCAGGAAATGGAGCGGTTTAGAGAGGGAGCGCGCTAGCGTGCCCGGAGATTCAGCATGAAATCCATCTGCCTGCTCAGTCGCCTCTCGGGCACCAGCCCGGAGGCCTTTCGCGACTACTACGAGAACAACCACTCACGCTTGGGTAGCCGCTACTTCCCCTTCGCCAAGTACGTCCGTAATCATGTGATCTCTGCCTCACCTGCGGTCGACTTTGACGTCATTACCGAGTTCTTCTTTGACCCGGATCTGGACGTAGCCGGGGTGCACAGTGGCCGCGTGAGAGAAATACTCGACGCTGACGAGCGCCGCTTCATGGAGCAGCGCTTAATTCGTCCGGCCGGCGCGGAAGAGTCGTTGCTGGCTGGGCCACCACGAGACGTTGAGGCCCCCGGGCGGTTGCGGCAGATACTGCTGTTAAAGCCCATTGCCGGGGCTGGAGGCAACTTTGTCGACAGCGTCGCCGCCTGGGGTAAGCAACTCGCCGACCGCGAGCAGGTACTGCGCGTCACGCTGGACAGCGCATCTGCACAGGCCCCTGGAGGCGCCAATGCGTTCCCCTACGAAGCGTTGCTCAGCCTGTGGCTGGAGGACGGCAGCCCACTGCAACCTGGCGAGCCACCCGCCGGCATCGAGTTGACCGTAAACCTGTTGACCGAGGTGTGTGAAAGTCCGCCGGAACTGCTGCGTGAGCTCTACCAACCCGATGCAGGTTAGGTATTTATCTGCTGTTTTCTGGGGACTCAATGCGACGGGATATGCATCGATACCGGCATATGCGAACGTGGAGTTCGCCTGTACATTGAAATAACGAACGCCAACCCCCAGAGGATGTGACGCAATGTGTATAACACCACGCCAGGCAGGCAAGCTGGCCAGCAGACTGGTGCGCTGCTGCACCTCCTGGGTATTCGCCACCACGCTCTTCGCCACCGGCACCGCGGCTGCCATCACCTTGCCGCAACCGCCGGCCAATGCACCCAATATTGTCATTGTCCTGCTGGACGATGTGGGCTTTGGTGCCACCAGCACCTTCGGTGGGCCGGTGGAGACCCCCACACTGGACGCCCTCGCCCAGAATGGCTTGCGCTTCAACCGGTTTCATACCACGGCCATCTGCTCACCCACGCGCGCTGCATTGCTTACCGGGCGCGACGCCCACGCCGCCAACGTGGGGGCCGTGCTGAACTCCGCCAGCACGCTGCCCGGCTACCAGGGTGTGCTGCGCCCGGAAACCGCCACCATTGCGGAAATCCTTCGCGAGCAGGGCTACAGCACCGGGGCATTTGGCAAGTGGCACCTGACCCCGACCTGGGAATCGTCGCCAATCGGCCCCTTCGACCGCTGGCCTACCGGGGTCGGCTTTGACACCTTTTACGGATTCCTGGGCGGTGAGACAGACCAATTCGAGCCCACACTGTACCGCGGTACAACTGCAGTAAGGCGCCCGGCGGGCGACAGCTATCACGTCACCGAGGACATCGTGGACGAGGCCATCGGCTGGGTGGACCTGGTGCAGTCCGTGTCTCCCGGCAAGCCCTTCTTCGTGTACCTGGCACCCGGCGCAACACATGCACCATTGCAGGTTCCGGCGCCCTGGATCCGCCGCTACGAAGGGCATTTCTCCGCGGGGTGGAACCAGATGCGCGAAACCATTCTGGAACGGCAAAAAGCCCTGGGCGTCGTGCCTGCCGATACCGCGCTGACCCCTGCACCCGAAGCCCTGCCTGCCTGGGACAGCCTGAACGCCGAGCAAAAGCAGGTTGCCGAGCGGCTGATGGAAACCTACGCGGGCTTTCTGGAACACACAGACGCCCAGGTGGGGCGCCTGACCAGCGCCCTGCGTCAGCGCGGGCAGCTCGATAACACCCTGTTCATTTACATCGCAGGTGACAACGGCAGCAGCGCCGAAGGCGGACTAGAGGGCAGCATTAACTACATGGGCGCACTGCAGGGCATGCCTGAGACGCTTGAGCAACAACTCGCTGCCCTCGACCGCATCGGTGATGAGACCACCTATCCGCAATATCCCGCGGGCTGGGGCTGGGCGCTGACATCCCCTTTTCAATGGGTGAAACAGGTTGCCTCGCACCTGGGCGGCACGCGGGTAGGCGCGGTGGTCAGTTGGCCTCGAGTCGTAGGTGACCAGGCCGGCGGCTTGCGCACGCAGTTCACGCATGTGAATGACGTAGTGCCGACCATCCTTGACGCGCTTGCCATTGGCGCGCCAGAAACGGTGAAAGGCGTCGCGCAAAGCCCCATGGACGGCAGCAGTTTTCTTGCCAGCCTGTCACAGGACGATGCACCCGAGCACCACTCCACCCAGCTGTTTGAAGTCAACGGCAACCGGGCCATCTACCACAAGGGCTGGATGGCATCCGCTTTCCACCAGCGCCTTCCCTGGAGTGTTGGAGTACCTGCGGCGCCAAGCGCCATGGAAGATGACAGCTGGGAGCTGTACAACCTCGAAGAGGACTTCAGCCAGGCCCGCAATCTCGCTGACAGCAGACCGGAGAAACTTGCCGAATTGCAGGCAGAGTTCCAGAAAGAAGCCGGGCGGCTGGGCATCCTGCCTTTGCGCAGCGCCATGGATACGATGAACAGCCACCCGCTCCCCAGCCTGCGGGGGGAGCGCAGCGAATTCAGCTACGGGCCCGAGGCGGTTGGCATCCCTGAAACGCAGGGCCCGCCCCTGTTCAACCGTTCCTGGTCACTTGATGCCACACTGACCGGGCCGGAGCCCCGTGGCGTCATCGTCACCATGGGCGGCACCGTAGCCGGCTGGAGCCTGTACCTGGACAACCAGTCGCGGCCTGTTTTCCGCTATCGCAGCTTTGAGCAGGGCGAGATTACGCTGCAGGGGGACGAGCCGGTGAGCGGTGACGTGAAGCTATCGCTGAACTTTGCCTACGACGGCGGCGGCTACGCAAAAGGTGGGGAGTTCACCTTGATGGTCGACGGCAAAGCCGTAGAGAAGGCCCGCATTGCGGCCACCCCACCGAGCTTTTTCTCGATCGATGAAACCTTTGATGTTGGCGTGGATACCGGTTCCCCTGCTGGCACCTACCCCGCCGACAGCCCCATAGGCTACCCACTCGCCGGCGCCAGCCTGCGGCGTGTCAACATTCTGACAACGCCACCCGAGCGGTGACCAGCCTGTGAACCGCTTCGCATTCCCGGCGCATTTCCGGCGAGCCCGGCTTCCATGAGCTATACTCCCTGCCCACTTGCAGCAAGCGAAACACAGGGAGGGGTTTCTTGAAGAATCAATTCTTCCTCGCGCGACAACCGATCCTTGATCGGAACCTCAAGCTCTACGCCTATGAATTGCTTTTCCGCTCGTCCGCGGAGAACAGTGCGCCCGCGGACCTGGACAACGATGCCGCAACGGCTCAGGTACTGACCAACGCGATGGAGATCGGCATTGACCGGCTCTCACGAGGGCACCTTACGTTCATCAACCTGCCACGGCAGTTCCTGCTCGACCCCGACCTGTTGCCCATTGATCCGGTAAGGGTGATGCTGGAGATACTCGAAGACGTTGTGCCCGATGATGACGTCCTTGCCGGCGTGGAATCACTTCGCGAAACCGGCTTTAAAATCGCGCTGGATGACGTTGTCGAATCCGAAAGCTATGACCGACTCATGCCACTGGTGGACACCGTCAAGATCGACATACGCGCCATGCCGGAGGAACAGTGGGCGACGCAAATCGGCCGTATAAAAACCTATGGCTGTAAGGTGTTGGCAGAAAAGGTTGAGACCGAGGAAGAGTTCCAGGCCCTGAAAGCACTGGGCGTGGACTACTTCCAGGGGTATTTCTTCGCTCGTCCGCGGATCGTGAGCGGCAAGCGCCTGCCCACCAACAAAATCGCGCTGCTGCGGCTGCTGGCCCGCATCAGCGACCCCGATACCGACCTGGAGGAGCTGCAATCACTGATCAGCCAGGATGTGGGCCTCAGCGTCCGTGCATTGGCCTATGTGAATTCTGCCGCCAACGCGCTGAACCGAAAGATCGACTCCATCAAGGAGGCCATTGTCTATCTCGGGCGCGGCGTCATCCGCAACTGGGTTGTGCTGTATATCATGAGTGGCGTGGACGGCAAGGCCGATGAGATCGTGACCATGGGCCTCGTACGCGGCCGGCTGTGCGAATTGCTCGCGCAGCACTGTGGGCTCAGCAACGCCGACAGTTACTTCACCGTGGGGCTCTTCTCGGTGCTTGATGCCCTGCTTGACGTGCCTCTGGAAGAAGCACTGAATTACTTGCCTCTGCCGGAAGACATGCAGGATGCCCTCATCAACCGTGACGGCGACCGCGGCGAAGCGCTGGAATGTGCACTTAGCCTCGAAGCCGGTGAAGCGGGCTCGGTAGACTTCCGCAACCTCGACGCCATGGACCTGGCTGACATTTATATGTCAGCCGTGCAGTGGGCCGATGTTGCCGCCCGGCAGGCCGGGCTGGAATAACGTCAGGCGGTGCTGTCGGCCAGCCCGGCCTCGGCACCGTTTTTCTTCACCGAGGCGATGCCATTCTCCAGCGCCGCCTTGCTCTTGTACATCTGGCTCTTGCCAATCACCTGGCTGTTGCCGGACTTGAGTACAAAGTAGCTCTCGCCATTGGTCGCCACCTTGCGTTCAAAGCGGCCCTCCTCCGGTGAGTTCTTGCGCACCGACGCGATGCCTTTTTCTGCTGCCGCCTTGCTGTCATACAACTGGCTGGTCAACACAATCTGCCCGTTGCCGGACTTCAGGTTGAACATGAATTTTCCGCTGGGGCTCTTCTTCAGGTCGAATTTACCGGCCATGGGACGCTCATCTCCTGTGAGTGGGGTGTTTCCAGCTTAATACAGCTTTGCGTTAGCGCCAACCAACCGTACCGCGTGGCACAACATAGTGCTTGGTATGACTGCCAGGCTGGGTATACTGCGGCTATGCAATAACGACAAACAGGGAACAATCCAATGGATCTATTGAACCTCGGTGCGCAGCTGCTCTCCCAAAAGCTGGGCTTGAACGTTGACACGGAAACCGTGAAAAATGCTTTGTCGAGCTTGCTCGGTGACGGTTCGGGCACGATCGATTTCGCTGGGCTGGCCGGCCGCATGGCGAGCAGCGGCGAGCTGGGCACCGTGCTCAATTCCTGGCTTGGCGATGGTAGCAATGCCTCCATCAGCGCTGACAGTATTCTCGACGTGCTGGGGCGCGGCGATGTAGCCGATTTTGCAAACAGGGTAGGCACCAACACCCAGGCAGCGGCCGGTGGTCTTGCGGATGTGCTGCCACAGCTGATGGACAAGGCAAGCAGCGGCGGCAACCTGCTGGAGTCGGTCGGTGGCCTGGGTGGGCTGATGGGGGCAGCGAAGTCCTTTTTGCGCTAGCCCCCCGAACCATCGGCGTCGTCAACCGGAAAATCGGCCGCCAGCGTAAGTCTCTCCCAGCGTGCGAGATCGGCCTGCAATGCGCTGATTTTGTTCCGGTAGGCGGCCAGCACACCCGCACCGAGCAGCAACTGTACCGGGGGCGCCTCCATCGCGTAGAGGTCGACGATAATCTTCGCCGCGCGCACCGGGTCGCCCGGTTGCTTGCCGTCCATCTCGGCAATCATGTCCAAACGGCCATGCACGTGGTCCTCGTAGGCCGGCAGGCGCTTGTCGCTGCGCTGCAGAGAGCGGCCCGACCAGTCTGTACGGAAGGCACCCGGCTGCACGGAGCTTACCCGGATGCCCAGCGGCGCCACCTCCTTGGCCAACGCGTCCATGAAACCTTCCAGAGCGTACTTGGTTGCACTGTAGTAGCCGGTACCCGGGTTCGCCATGATGCCAGCTTGCGAGGACATCGTGATGATATGGCCCCTGCCCCGCTCGCGCATGAGCGGAAGCACAGCGCGAGTCAGGGCCAGGGCGCCGAAGAAGTTGGTTTCGAACATGCCCCGCACCGCCGCATCTTCGCCCTCTTCCACAGCAGCCACGTAGCCATAACCGGCGTTGTTGACCAGCACATCAATGTGACCGAACGCGCTGAGGGTATTCTCCACTGCCGCGGCAATGGAGCGAGCGTCGGTAACATCCAGCGCCAATGCCACCGCTTGTTGCGGCCACGCACTGACCAGGTCGGCGACCGCCTCAGGGCGACGCGCAGTGACCGCTACCCGCGCACCACCTTCCAGTGCAGTGCGGGCGATTTCCCGGCCAAAGCCGCTGGAGCAGCCGGAAATCAACCAGACCGAATCCTGCACCGTGCGCATTCTCATTCCTCCGATCGCAAAACGTAACGCCAGTCGCACTCGCCAGGCTGCGTACATACAGCCGCCCTTGTCACACCACGCACGCCACGGCGCGACTGAAATAAAAGTAGCACCACATTGCGAAGAAGCGCCCCTAAGTTGGCATCGGACAGTATGCATTATCGAGCCGAAGTGCACGCTTTTGGTGCGCGAAGAGACAAAAGCTTGCCCCCTCGCTTCTCGAGGTAGTGAATGTCAGCAGCTCAGTGCCACGCTGGCAAAAAATAATATTAACGTCTCTGGGAGTAACCATGTCACGCTTCAGCAAACCCGCACACGCAACCCTGCCTCTCGCTTCGGCCATACTGCTCTGCAGCTCAGGAGCCCTGGCACAGCCAGCACTTGAGGAGGTCATTGTCACCGCAGAAAAACGCACGGAAAGCCTGCAGGACACGCCGATCTCCATTGCGGCACTGAATGCGGAACAGATCGAGAAATTCGGCATTACCGACATGGTCGACCTGCAAGGCAAAGTCCCCAATCTGCAAATCTCACCGCACCCCAACAGCATGAGTACGCCACGAATATTTATCCGTGGCGTCGGCAACTTTGACGACCAGATTACCCAGGATCCAAGCGTTGCGGTCTATATAGACGGAGTCTACGTTGCACGAAACCAGGGAATGGGACTTGAGGTTGCGGAACTGGAGCGCGTTGAAGTTCTGCGTGGCCCCCAGGGCGCTCTGTATGGCCGCAACGCCACCGGCGGGGCAATCAATTTCATTACGCGGGCACCGGAGCTCGATGAATGGCGCTGGAGCCAGACCCTGACATTCGGCGACCGCGATTTGTTCACCAGCAGAACAATGGTCAATGTTCCGATGGGGGAAACGACCGCATTGCGCGTATCGTACTTAACCACGGAGCAGGACGGATTCATTCGCAACGCGGGCACCGGCGAAGCCTATTTCGGCAGCGAAGATCGAGACGCCCTCAGAGCAGATTTTCTGTGGCAAATCAGCGACCAAATGGATTTCCGCTATAGCTACGACCGCTCGCAGATCGACGACACGCCGTACTACCTGGCCGCACTGCCCCCTGGAGAGCCACTGGACCGCCCAGACGCCAGCAATCCTGCGGTCAGCGGCCTGCTACCGCACGATGTTGGCATCGATGGCCACCAGCTTACGGTCAACTGGACACCATCAGAAAACCTTACCCTGAAATCCATTTCTGCCTATCGCGAGCTCGACAGTTTTCTTTATCAGGATTACCTCAGCGGACAATTCGGCCCCGTGGCCTCACTCATTACTCGCGACACACTGGAGCAGGAGCAGTGGAGCCAGGAGTTTCAGGTGCTCGGGAGTGCCCTGGACCAGAGACTGGATTATGTCGCGGGCATCTACTATTTCCGCGAGGATGGCGACTGGAGTAATCGCAATAGCTTGCCCGCTTTTGGCCAGGCGACCGGAGATGACGCCGAGGTGGAAAACCGCGCCTTCGCCCTGTACGCCCAAGCGACCTGGACACCCGAAGCACTGGACAGGAGGCTGCACACCACACTGGGGGGCCGCTGGTCCAGAGACCAGCGCCAGGCAACACTCTCAAAATTCGCACTTGCCGGGGGCAGCGTCATTCCATTGGGCGATGGCAAGGGGGACCAGACATTCACCGATTTCAGCCCCAGCATTACCGTAGCCTGGGATCTGGACGATAACAGCAACCTGTATTTCAAGGTGGGCAGCGGCTACAAGACCGGGGGCTTCAACATACGACCTTCCACCATCGCCAAGTTCGAAGAAGGCTTTGACGAGGAGACCCTGTTGTCGTGGGAAATGGGTATCAAATCCGAGCTATGGGACAATCGCCTGCGCGTGAATGCGGCGACCTTTTACGCCGACTACGACGATATTCAGCTCAACACGTCCTCCGACATCAATGATCCGACTCGCGCAGACATCCTCAATGCAGGTAAGGGCACGATCAAAGGACTGGAACTGGACGTCACTGCGGCCCTGCACCAGCGCCTGACCTTGGCACTCAGCTACGGCTATCTGGATGCAGGGTATGACGAAATCATCGATGGACTGGGCAACGACGTTACCGCAAACTACACCTTCGTCAACACGCCCCGGCACAGCCTGCTGGCTGACCTCGACTGGGACATCGCCGAGCTTCCCATCGGCGATTTGCGCTTCAACGTGAACTACAGCTGGCAAGACGACAAGGCCATTACATCCAGCACGACACGCGGCGTGTTCGGTATTGAAGCGTACGGACTCGTGAATGCCCGGCTGACGCTTGCGGAAATACCGGGCATTCCCGCCGGCTCACTGCGCGTTGCAGCCTGGGGGAGAAACCTGGATGACAAAACCTGGGCATTCCTGAACGCACCGCTTTTTGGAGGTTACCGCGCCTACGGCGAACCGAGAACGTGGGGCATCGACATTATCTGGGACTACTGAGCAACGCCATTGACCGTACCGCGTATGAACTCCTGAAACGAGTCGTCCGATTCGGCGCGTAACAATATGCCATTGCCCAGTGCATACCATTGCGTTTCTGCTGAGCGCACAGGTACACCCAAGCCCGAAGTTTCCACCGACTCCTCCAGCACCCGGCAAGCGGTGTAAGTGCCAGCGGGAACCGTGATTGTCTCGGTCCCCAGGTAGGTAGTCTTCAGCTCCAGGCTCTGGCTGGAGCTGAAGCCGCGACTGTCCTCCACCGTGGACGAATAGCTTTGCTCGAAACTCTGCCCTGCCGCCAGGTCCCAGCGGTTGAGCTTGAATGGTGCGAGGACTACGGTTGCCGACGTGGTGGGCGGCGTTGTGGTTTCTGCCTCACTGCCGTAGTACCGCAACTGCTGTGCGCCTGTATTGATGGAAAACCAGGTCAGGTTGGTGGCCAGCAGTTCGCCATCATCGCGCTGCTCCAGCCGCATGCGCGTAGCCGGTGTTCCACGAAACAGGCCGCTGCCGTCAATCAGCTGGTCGAATTCGGCAACAAAATAGCTGCCCCCGAAACCGGGCCTGCGATATTCGGAAATAAAGCGCGTGCCCTGCCTGAAGAGATCGGGGTTGAAGCATGCACTGAGCGGCTCGTTGCCGTAGCGTCCCGGCGCGGTAGACTCGAACACCGGGTCGAGGAAAAATACCTCGTCGTTACCGAGGAATGCAAGCAAGGCGTCATTGCCGGCGAAGCCGGATGTGAACAACCTGCAGGGCGAACTGTTACCGCCGCAGAGCCCGCGGTGCTGTTTGCGCCACTGCGCAAAGCGATAGCCCTCAGCTGGCCGGGCCACAAACGTCTCGTCGAAGAACAGGTCGAGCACGTCCACCAGACAGGTGCTGCCGGCCCGGCAGTTCAGGCTGCCTGATTCCGTGACGACTGAGCCGCCCTCGGGTACCGTGATGGAGATCTTGCAGGCGCTCAACACCACCAGCAAGAGCACACCACCGCTGTACCTGAAAAACCGCATGAAACCACCTCCTGCGTTGTCAATTCCGCCTAACGGGAGCTCGCAGCAGGGTCAGCTACCCTATCGCCGCGGTGGCCACTACGGCCACAACGAAAGCGACGGCGACTGCAAGACTTATAACAAGCATAGCCCAGATCCCACAGAGCGAGACACCAAGACAGTAAAAACACACAGGTCACTCAGCGCAAGATCAAGATCACGCGCGTTGCCGTGACGCCTGATCTATGAAACTGATCACATGCTCGAAGAGCAAAGGACGCGAGAAGTAATAGCCCTGGAAGTACGTGCAATGGCCAGCCACCAGAAAATCGCGCACCTCAACTGACTCTACCCCCTCGGCAACAGTCGCCAACCCAAGGTGCTGAGCCATTGCAAGGATCGCCCCTACAATGCCCGCATCGTTGTGATCCAGCAGCACATCACGCACGAACGACTGGTCAATCTTAATGTTATCGACTGGCAGTTTTTTCAGATACGCCAACGATGAATAACCTGTGCCGAAATCGTCAACGGAGAACTTCACGCCAAGCGCCCGCAGGGACTCCATGGTGCTGATGGCGCGCTCCACATTATCCATCAGGCTGCCCTCGGTAACCTCCAGACACAATTTCGACAGTGGCGCGCCTGCGTCAGCTGCAATCGCCACAACCGTATCGACCAGGCTTGGCAAACGGAACTGGCGCGCGCTTAGATTGACAGAAATGGACGGGGTTGCATCACCGAACCGGCGCTGCAACCGCACGAGATCACGACAGGCTGTGGATAGGACCCACTCACCCAGCTCAAGAATAATCCCGGTCTCCTCCGCGATAGGGATAAATTCCGCCGGAGGAATCATGCCGCGTTCAGGGTGATTCCAGCGTAGCAATGCCTCCAAACCACTAATTTGTCCGTTCTGATCCACCATGGGCTGATAGTGCAAGCACAGCTGATCGCCCCGCAATGCAACACGTAGCTCGCGGTCTAGCTGCAGGCGCAGGCTGGCAGCCTCGTGCAGCGCACCATGGTAAAAGCTGATAGCGTTGCGACCACTCGCCTTGGCGTCATACATCGCGGTGTCAGCCTGCCGCATCAGATCGTCGATATCCGTTCCGTTACCGGGGAACACAGTGATCCCTATGCTGGCAGACATGTGCAGAACATGCTCTTGTGTTTCGTAGGGATGGTCGGTAAGCACATGCTGGAGATCTTCGGCAAAGTGCATCGCCGCAGCTTCAGCGGTTTGTCCATCAACACTCAAATCCGAAAGCAACACCACAAATTCATCACCACCAAGACGCGCCGCGATATCCTCTGTACGCAAACGGGTGCGCAGTCGATCCGCAACCTGCCGCAGCACGTGGTCGCCTACGGGATGGCCCAGTGAGTCATTAACGGTCTTGAAATTATCCAGATCCAGAAATAGCAGAGCACCCCCAATGCCGTGACGTCGCGAGCGCGCCAGGTTTCGCTGGGTCTGCTCGCGCAGGTAGCGCCGGTTTGGCAGCTGTGTCAGATCATCAAAGCGCGCTTGATACGACGCCGAGTTCTCGGCCTGCTGGCAGTCAAAACGTGTACGCAAAGAGTCGGTAATCGTTGTATTCAAGCGCCGGGCGGTGACATACAGCGCAACCATGAACAGCAGCGCCATACCTCCCATGAGCCAGCCCACACGCCCCCCCTCGAGCAAGAAGCGAAGGATCAGTGGGGACAGCGAGATAACCAGGAATGCGTTGACTGCATAACGAAGAGAGGACAAAACCGACAGCGCACCCGCCGCCATACCCGCCAACACAAACGCGAGGATAACTTGCTCAACAGGATCGTGCGGAGCAAACAACACCCACCCGGCGGCACCCCAAACGGTACCTGCGACCACAGCCCCCAGAAAGGCTCTGCGCTCCCAGACTCGTGCGCCGTGCTGAGAAGGGGCGCGCTGATAAGCCAGCATGTCTTGCCATCGCAGAGCAGATATCAGCAGCAGAGCAAGATACCACGGCCCGACTCTCGCCAGGCCAAGAACAGGGAACATGATTGCTGCCAGAATGAAGCCATTGAGAACGCTCATCGACAAGGACAACCTGAGCGACTCGTACAACAGCTTGACCAGCCCCTCACGAACGGTTTCCGTTTCGATTGCTGTGTCGGACGCGCGGGACGCTCCCACCATGCTGGGCTCTCCCGCCATAGTATCCTCAATAAGAGTAGAAAAACCCGCTGAGGTTAACGGGGCAGTTCAAACCGAGTCAACCGATCTCTGCGACATAGACGACCCCGCCAGACCAATCCGGATGTGGCTGAAAGTGAAGCGAGGTTTGGACGTTCTTACAGCCAGTCGTCGATCTCTTGTTCTCAGCGTACCTCCAGCAACGCCTCGGCATCAAACGCTATCTCCCGCAGCTGCTGCGGCGAGCGACCGAGCTCCGCCAGCATGTGCTGCCAGCGCGGGTCTTCGCGCAGGTTGTCGAACAGGGGGTCCGGCAGGTTCGTCAGCAACAGCGTCTGGTTGCGCTCGCGCAGGCGCGCCAGCCATCGGAAGGCCGCATCCACGTCGCCACCGACGGCGTGCAGCTGCGCGATACGCATGGCCTCGGATTCACCGTTCTCGGCCTCGAAACGCTCGAGCAGTGAACG
>TARA_R110001599_G_scaffold121548_2_pt1 | contig 21974 bp, 31 predicted proteins | sample TARA_R110001599 | Tara Oceans TARA_R110001599 (sample SAMEA4398360) | marine metagenome | biome: Polar Biome; feature: [MES] marine water layer (ENVO:01000295) within the mesopelagic zone...; material: water (ENVO:00002006), including particulate matter (ENVO:01000060) such...
GTTTGAAGTAACTAAACAAGGTAAACTATGTGATCAATTAGAGTCACTTGCCTATGATTGGGTATTATATAGTATTGAGGAGCAGTATGGTGTTGAAAGTACTGACGACCTAGGCGTTGAACAGATTAATGAGATTGAAGATTATCTGGAAGACGAAGAAAATTATATTGAGGGTTACTGTAGGATGGTACTACGAGGTATGATTGACAATCACGAATCACGAGAGGAGATTGAATAATGGCAAATCATGTACACTTTTATGTGCAATTCCATCAAATCAATGATGATGCACGAACAAAACTGAAAGAGATGTTTGGACGTATTCGCGAGGATGCACCACAAAAATGGTTTTCTGATATCTTTGTTGAGGGCGACTTGACATATGAAGAGACAGAAAAGTATCAGTGGACTACCACTAACATAGGTCCTAAGTGGAGTTATTTTGAGGATTGTTCTGCCGAAGAGGACGATGTATATTTCTCTGGAGAATCTGCATGGAGTTCCCCAGAACAGGGGTTGGAGAAATTACTAGGTATTCTGGTAGAATATGATCCTAAAATCATTACATCTATTTCATATGAGGATGAAGGGCCAAACTTCTTTGGTGCAGATATCTATGAAGGTGAGGAAATGTATGATGGTATTGAACATGATTATGAAGAAACCATTGATCTTGTTATTAATGATTCTGAACGATTGACAGAAGAGTCTTACGTTGATGATGAATGGGTTGACGATGAAGCAGAAGATGCTTTCCATGAAGAAATGTGGGAAACAATCAATAATACTCAAGCCAGTTTAATTGGTGAATGTCTTGAAGCAATTAAGAGGGATCAAGAAGAGCAGATAAAGAATGAGAATTGGCAAACTTATTGTAATTAGGGGTTGACAAGTAAGGCGCCTTGTGTTATAATTATTGTATAAGTTAATTAAAGCAAGGAAGTAAAGAGTATGAACGAAAAGATTATATTGACTGATTGTGACGGAGTGTGTCTAGATTGGGAAGCAGGATTTAATGATTGGATGTCAACGAAAGGTTATGTAGTTGTTGTGTCTGGAGTATATGATATTTCTGTCATGTATGGTATTGAGAAAGCAAAAGGAAAGAGTTTAATACGTGAGTTTAACAACAGTGCTTGGATGAGTTCATTGCCAGCGTTGCGTGATTCTCGTTCTGGTATGGCTAAGTTGGTTGAAGCAGGATATAAGTTTCTAGCGATCACTAGTCTAAGTTTAGATGTAAAAGCAAAGGCGTTACGTGTTAGTAACTTGAAAGAGTTGTATGGTGATGTGTTTGTTGATGTAATCTGTCTTGATACTGGTGCTGACAAAGATGATGCATTAGAGTATTATCGTGGTAGTGGCATGTATTGGCTTGAAGATAAATGGGAAAATGCTGTGTTGGGTGCAGATTTGGGATTGAAATCAATTTTAGTTGATCATCCTCATAATGCAGAATATAGTGATGAACGGATAGTACGAGCAAGTACTTGGGCAGATATAGTCGAGAAAATTCTCGGCTAATTAGTCTTCGTCACCATATATATTTAGTATAGCTTCTACTACGATATGTCTTTCGATGTCTTGTTTTTCAAATTCAATGACTCCGATCATATCACTTTTTTGTTCTTTCAGTCTTATTAAAAAGTCTTTTAGACCATTCGCCTCAAATCCCCTATCGTGTTGATTCAAATCGCCTGTTACGAAAATGCGACTGTTGGTTCCTATTCGTGTTAGTAGCATTTTCATTTGACTTGGTGTAGCATTTTGCATTTCATCCCCGATGATCCATGCATTCTTAAATGTGCGCCCTCTCATGTATGCGAGTGGTGCGACTTCGATAACGCCGTCTTCAACCATATTTTCGATTTCTTGTGGTGTCCAGTATTCTTCGAATACATCAAATATTGGTCGTGTCCATGGAGCCATTTTTTCTACTAGGCTGCCTGGAAGAAATCCGTGTTGTTCGTCTACACTTACTGCTGGTCGTGTTATGACTATTTTTTCACAGATACCTTCTTTGAATGCCCGTATAGCGGCTAATACTGCTAACATGGTTTTTCCTGTGCCCGCTGGTCCCATTGCGAATACTATGTGCCGATTATTATCATCTAGTAATTCTATGTAGTTTTCTTGTCTGCGGTTTTTTGGAATCATGGTAACGAATCGCTCTCGGCGCTTCATTCCATTAAGTTGGATAACGTCTTTTTTTACATCATGTTCTTGACGTTGTTGGTTTTTTGTTTTTCTTGCTCGTCTGGCCATTAAAAACTCCTTTTAAGTTTTATGAGTGTGCCTCGTACTTGCTCGTACAATATTATTTAGCATTATTAGAATAACCCATTAACATACACTATTAATATAACAGTAAGTCAATTAATAAAGAAAGGCTAAATACTGTTATATTAATAGTTAGGAGAATACTATGGAACAAACAGACATCATTGCCCAATTAGGTAAGAACATAAAGAGAAATTCGGCATTGGAAACATTGATGCAAATTGATGGTGTATTAGAGTCATTAAATGTGTATGCATACAAGAACTGGATTGAAGGTGAGATTGTTGACGGTCCACAAATTGAGCGTTACTGGGTAACAGTAACTTTGTTATATCCATACAAGATGATGCCAGATCCAACTGGTGCAGAACGATTAATTAAAAATGGTTGTAAAGTTTATTATGGAAAAGATACACTTACCACCGCAGCAAAGTTAATTGAGCCAGAAGATTCTGAGATTGATCCAGAACGTCCAAACAAGCGTAGAGCAAAGAAGATACTAAGACCAGTATGGTTGGTTACACTTGAAGTCCCACGTGGTTTAATAGACACCGTTGAATCAAGTCGCGTTAAAGTAGATGATATGCAGTTTGACAGTCAATCAGTTGAACAAGCATACGATGATAATTTAGGAGATGATGATGAAATCATATCAGACGACACTTAATGAAGCAGTGCAGTACAATGATCTACGTGGTCTTGTGAGCAATGTAATTAGTATTGATCAATACAAAAGTAAGATTGGAGATGATAAAAACATCGTTGTAGTCGCAATTGAAGTAGATCACGTTGAAGCAGCAGCAGACCTCAGTCAATTCATCGAAACTGGGCATAAAGATGCACTAGATGTAGATGTATCAGTAGGACCCACACCAGAAGGAAAATATACAGTGTTTATTGAGTACACACGTGGTAGTTTTTTGTTTAAGTTAATTGATGTTATGTTACAAGATATTTTAAATGTTGATAACGAAGTAGCATCTTGGCAGTTTTTAGCATACAAGGACACTAGTCCAAAGGAATGGACTTCAGAAGAGTTTGAAAATTCGGTACAAACATCTAGTTATGAATATGTTATTGCACATGACCCAGATGCTAAAGCGATATCAGAAAGAATTAAGTTCTTGAATAGTTACTAATGTCTAAAGAAGATACAATAAAGACAACTGGGTTTATAACAGAATGTCTACCAAACGCCAAATTCAGAGTTAAATTAGACATGAATGAACATGTTCTATTAGCGCATTTGAGTGGAAAGATGAGAAAAATGAATATTAATGTACTTCTTGCAGATCAAGTCGAGGTAGAAATATCACCATATGATTTGACAAAATGCAGAATAACATATAGGAACAAATAATGTTTTCACGTATTAAACTATATCTAATAGCAGCAGTGATCTTCGGAGCAGTTGGTTATGGTGCGTGGCAATATTACAAATACACACAAAACCAAATTCGGATATTTGCAGTCAATGCAGCCCAGGCAGAACAAGCACAACAAGCAACCGATACCGCATTAAAATCAGTACAAGCAGATTTGGTAAGAGTGCAAGATGAGTATTTGCGTGTATCTAGTAATTTTGATGCAGCAAATTCACGAGTAAAAGATTTACAGTCTAAGTTAAGTAGACATGAACTAGGTGCATTAGCAGAAGCAAAGCCTGGATTAGTTGAAAAAATCATTGACAAAGGTACTCAAGATGTGTTAAGATGTTTTGAGATAGTAAGTGGTTCACCACTAACAGAGGAAGAATTAAATGCAGTTAAAAAGAGTCAAACGAATAGCAGTTGTTATGACATTGCTAATCCCAACTATATTCCTAAGTAGTTGTTCATCTGTACCAAAAGTAGTTACATATAAATCTGCGCCTATAGACAAGCCTGATTTAATATTGCCAGATACTTCTGTATTGGCATTGCGTGACGTAGATTTTATTATAGTCACAGTAGATAATATGGATGAAGTAATTAGCGAGTTACAGAAAGTAAATAGTAATATTGCATTATTTGCATTGACTGATGTTGGATATGAAAATCTAAGTCTAAATAATGCTGAAATCTTAAAATTGCTATCACAGCAGAGGTCTATCATAGCAGCATACAAATCATACTATGAAGGTGTGCAGACCAATATTGATAATCACAACAACAATCGTGATGTAACTATCCCCGTCCCTGTAGAGCCAGGAATTACTGATAAAGTACTAAAGATATTTAAAGACTAGCAAAAAATCAGTTCATATATAGTGTCATATAATTCATATAAAAAAATAAGTAAATACAACTACACTAGAAGTGTTATTGTTCTTTTTCGAGCAATGAAATATATGGTAACGTTGTTGAAGCAGTTTATCGGAACAAACTAATTCAGCAGTATGAAATAATATGAAACAAACAAATAGTAACCCTTGGGACGTTTTAAATATAGCGACATCGTCATCCCAAGAAGAAATAAAGCAAGCATTTAAAAAACTTGCAATGAAACATCACCCTGATAGAGGCGGAAGATCGGTCGAATTTAATCGTGTTGTTCTAGCATACGAACAACTACGAAAGAGTACAATTGTACCTATTATTGTAACTTCACATACACATTTAGTAAATGTAAAATTAACAATCAAGCAACAGATAGAAGGTGTAGATGATTACATTGAAACAGATACAGGCAAGATATTAAAAGTAGTAATACCACCAGGATCTAGGTTAGACGATAAGTATAAAGTAAACACCCCTATTGACAAATATATTGTTAATATCAAAGAATTGTCACATAAAGTATTGACAAGACAGGGATTATCGCTTATAATGAATATCACAATTGATATTGTAGATGCGATGCAAGGAAGTGTAATCCCACTTGTAGGTCCTTGTGATGAACATTTAGAAATAGAAATTCCAGCGGGCGCGCAAGACGGATTAGTTATTCTAGTACCTAACAAGGGGTTAATGAATAAACTAACAAAGAAGCGTGCGGGATTGCACATCATTGTGAATACCGAAATCCCAAAATTAGATACTGATACTAGTATCGATCAATTTATATTAAGGTTAAGAGAATGTCAGAAATTGAAAACATAGTAGTTCGCGCAATAGACCTAGCAAAAAGTCACAATCATGAATACGTGACGCTAGAACATTTAGCGTTAGTAATTTTGGACGACACGGCAGTACGTATTATGTGTTATGAAATTCAAGCAGATTGTGAGAGCATACAACTCGCGATTGAAGATTATCTAGCAGCAGAATGTGATGAATTGGTCATGTCTTCTGATGAAGAAATAACTCCCCGTAAGACACAGATGTTAGAGCGTGTATTCAATCGTGCAATGACACAGGCTGTATTTTATGGAAAACAGTCAATAAACAATGTTGATTTACTACTAAGTATTCTGTCAGAAGAGCAATCAGTGACAGCACATTTCGCATACGAATGTGGATTAGATAAGCATTCATTATCAGCGTGGTTACATGATGTGAATACAGTAGTAAATGAAGATGATTTCCGAGATGAAACAAAAGGAATCAAACAGAAGCAATCAACACGTAGTGGTGCAGCACCTAGCGCACTTGTGCAATTCACTGTCAATATGAATGAAGAATCTGGTAATTATGATGATGTTGTAGGGCGCCGTGATGAATTACGTGATCTTGTGCAGACGTTAGCACGTAAGAAGAAGTCTAATGCAGTATTAGTAGGTGGTAGTGGTGTTGGTAAAACTGCTATTGTTGAAGGATTGGCAAAACTTATCGTAGAAGATGAAGTACCTGATGTTATCAAAGGTAAAACTGTATTGATGCTTGATATGGCAAAATTGGTTGCTGGTACTAAGTATCGTGGTGATTTCGAAGAGCGTATGAAAGCACTCGTAGAAGAATTAGAAAAGCGTGACGATATCATATTGTTCATTGATGAAATTCACATGGTAATTGGTGCAGGTTCTACTAGTGGTTCTGGTGGAATGGATGCAGGAAACTTACTCAAGCCTTCATTATCAAGTGGTAAATTAAAAGTTATCGGTGCAACCACTGATCAAGAATATCGTAAATTATTTGAAAAAGAAGCAGCATTGGCACGAAGATTCACTAAGATTAATATTGAAGAGCCTACCACAGTAGAAGCCAAGAAGATCCTTCGTAATGCGGCTATGTCATATGAGATACATTATGGATTTGACATTGAACCATCTGCATGTGATTTAGCAGTTGATTTAAGTGCAGAGTATGTATTTAATAAGAAATTGCCAGATAAGGCATTTGATGTAATTGATCGTGCATGTGCATTTAATAAGATTCAACCTATCGATGAACAAGTTACATTGATCACCGATGAAGCGATTCGTGCAGAATTATCTCGCTACACTGGTATACCAGCAGAGCATTTAGGAACGAAAGCAGAAGAGCAAACAAACAACAAGCATATTCAAGTAGAGACTTTTCTGCGCAATAATGTATTCGGACAAGACGAAGCGATCAATCGTGTAATCAATTCAATTACCATTAGTTTAGCAGGATTGAAAGAACCAAATAAGCCTATCGCAAGTTATCTATTTACTGGTCCAACTGGTGTTGGTAAAACTGAAACAGCAAAGCGACTATCAGAGTCAATGGACATGAAACTTGTACGATTCGATATGAGTGAGTATCAAGAAGCCCATTCGGTATCGAAGTTGATTGGTTCACCTCCTGGGTATGTAGGACATGGCGACGGCAAAGCAGGAGATGGTTTATTAATTACTGCATTGGAAGATTCACCAAATTGTGTATTGTTATTAGATGAAGTTGAAAAAGCACATCCAGATATTATGTCGGTATTGCTGGCTTTATTAGATGATGGTGTAATTACATCTAGTACAGGTAAAAAAGTATCAGGTAAAAATTCAATCATCATTATGACATCTAACTTAGGTGCGCGTGAAGGTTCAAAGAAAGCAATTGGATTTGGCGATCAAGCATACAACGCAATCGCAGTCAATGAAGCAATCAACAAATTCTTTGCACCAGAATTCCGAAATCGGTTAGATGGTATTATACAATTTAATGCATTAAAATTAAAATATATGCGTAGTATCGTAACAAAATTTCTACGACAATTAGAAAGTTATATCGCACCGCGTGGTGTAGAGATTGAATGGGACGAAAGTGTATTAGTATTCCTTGAAACAGAAGGTTATGATCCAGCAATGGGCGCACGTCCTCTTTCACGACTAATCAACGAGCGTATTAAATTACCATTGGCAAAGCATATTATGAATGATACAATCACTGAAAAACTGATTATCAGTTATACAGATGGTGAAGTATTAATAACAACGAAAGAACTGGAGGCAGTGTGAGTGAATATGAAAATAATTCAGCAATTGTAGTTGAATATAAATCAAAGTATTACAAAGTATTAGACAAAACAACGAAGGGTCAGTTACAAGCAGCATGGGATTTGAATAATTCCAGTAAAGATGATGATATGATTGAAGTATCATATCCATCTGGTATGTCTGTTCACGCAGTACTCATTGTAAAAACGACAGCATCTACCGATACCGAATACCGCAATCTTGGTGGTAAATGCTTTTCCAAATATAATAAAAAACGCAATCATGTTTATTTTGAGTTTAATGATAAGACATCTGTGTTTATCATCGAAGGTGCCCGCCTTGCTGCATATGCATTCAGCAAATACAGGACAAATACAGAAAGTACTATGTTTACATACATTCATGGTACAGACTCAGTCAAAACCATTGAAGAAAGTGTGTTCTTGGCGCGTGACTTAGTCACCGAGCCGGGTAACGAATTGTATCCAGAAGAGTACGCAGATCGTATCAACCAAATGTTAACACCATTGGGTGTAACAGTAAAGATCATGCATGAGAAGTTTCTGCGTAAACTAGGATTTGATTTGCTATTGAGTGTGGGTGAAGGTTCTGATCGTGACAGTTATGTTGTTGTGATGGAATACATGAATGCTGATACAGACGCAGCACCACTTGCTCTAGTAGGAAAAGGTGTTACATTTGATTCTGGTGGTATCTCACTAAAGCCTGGAAAGGGTATGGGTGATATGAAGACTGACATGGGCGGTTCAGCAGCAGTAGTTGGTGCTATGCACGCAATTGCTTCTCAGAATGTAAAAGCCAATGTAGTAGGAATCGTAGGACTTGTAGAAAACATGCCGTCTGGTGGTGCAACTCGTCCAGGCGATGTAATCGGTTCATTAAATGGTCAAACAGTTGAGAACTTGAATACAGATGCAGAAGGTCGTTTGGTACTTGCAGATATTCTAACATATGTACAAACTGAATATAAGCCAGCAGAGATTATTGACTTAGCAACATTAACTGGTGCTATTTTGGTAACATTGGGTCACGAAGCAGCAGGCTTGTTTAGTAATTCTACTGAGTTCGCTAGTCATATTGCATCAGTCGGTTCAGATGCAGGAGAGAATTATTTCCGTATGCCAATGGGTAAAGTATGGAATAAGATGATTGATTCACCTATTGCTGATATGCAGAACATTGGTGGTCCGTATGGTGGTTCTACCACAGCAGCAGAGTTCTTGTATCGTTTCGTTGATAGTGATACTCCGTGGGCACATTTGGATATTGCGGGAATGGCATGGGCTGATAGTCCTAAAGATACCACCCCAAAGGGTGCAGTAGGATTTGGTGTGCGTACCCTGTACGATATCGCCTGTGGTTTAAATCACGATCTAGCAAAAACTCACTGGGCTATTGATTCAGACATGCAATACTAATTTGATTGTTGCGTACTCTCTTTATAATGATAAATAGTATTGTTATAAAGAGAGATAAACCCAATGGCATATAGAGGTATTCAAGCAACCAACTTAATAAGTGTAGACGCAGCATTTGATGATGCGTTACTTATATTAAATAAATCTGGCGTATCTCCCACTGATGTGGGTTTCTTAGGAAGAATTGGTCCAGCATCTTACTCCGGTCTTGTTAAAGATTCAGATACAGATACTTTTATTTTAATCAACTCAATTAATTTAAGTTCGCAATCTATTAATGATATCAGTGCACTAGACGCAAGTCTAGTAAAAGGTTCACTATCACTTAATACGATGACTGCTACCACTGTTCATGCTTCTGAAACGCTTGTACTACCAAAAGGTACAGCAGCACAGCATCCAGCCAATCCAGTTGAAGGACAGATGTTTTTCAATACAGAAACAAAACTGTTTGAAGGATATGACGGCACCTCATGGATACAATTCCTACCAACTACATTCTCAATGGCAACACCTTAATACATCATAGTTAACATAGTCCCTATAATGATAAATACTATTATATTAATAGGAGTATCTTATGGCTAAGATAGCAGAAACAGTCATCGTGATTAAAGCAAGCAAATTGCTAAGAGATGGTGACGAATCAATAGACGTATTAGATGGTAACGCACTCGCTCAACTTACAGCAGTAATTGAAGAATTGGCTGGCTCAGGCGTGTTGATTGAAATTGAAACATTAGACGGACAATAATAAAATGGCTAGTTCAACAGTAATTTTAACAAACAAGGCAGAAATGTCATTCACAGGTGATAAAGCCAGAGGTGATGGTTTTTATGGATACAGCGACGGTCTACATACTGTTAGTTTTCATGTAAATAATTTCACTGGTCGTATTTGGTTAGAAGCAACATTACTTGAGTCACCAACAGAAGCAGATTGGTTTAATATTGCATTATCAAGCGGTACTGCATATTTACCATACGATGCACAATCAACAACATACGGAGCAACATTCACTGGTAATTTTGTATATGTTCGTGCAAGAATAGACAGATCGTACTTGGTTGATCAAACATATGATGCATCAACGCACGGCGTGGTAAACAAAATAGTACTAATGATTTAAGGAACTAAACAATGGCAATTAACGCAGTAAGACCTCGTGCGACCACTGATGGTTCACAGCAAGGTATTGTAGATACTACGATGCCTGTAACTACTGGTGACATGTTAGTATATGATTCATTAAAGAACATGTACGTACCATCAACGACCTCGGCATTAACACTTGGTAGTTTTAACAATGACCTTGGTTTTCTTTCACTAGCGGAAGTTAATGCAGCGATTGATGCCAATGCGGTAGCATCTGTGGGTGGTGTTATTGATCTAGCAGCATACATAAAAACAGTAGAAGTAGAAGCATTATTCACTGCATATGTACCTCCTCTAGTAGATTATGCAAACATACTAAACACTCCATCACTAACACCATATGCAACCAGCGTATACGTAGATCAACAAATAGCAGCAGTTGACGTATTTAGTGGTGATTATACTGATTTGATTAATAAACCAAGTTTATTCAGTGGCGATTATGCTGATTTGACGAGTCAACCAATCATTCCAAGTATTGATGGATTAGCAAGTATTGCATACGTAGATCAACAAATAGCAGCAGTTGTACATCCAGCAACTGATTTATCAGCACATGCATTGATAAGCAGTTTGCCAACTGATATAAATGATTTAACAGACACCGATTCATTATTAGTAACCGATCTAACTGAATATTCAACCATTACATACGTTGATCAGCAAATTGAAAATGTCAGTGCTGGTAATCTTAGTGAATTCATAACCACATCTTCATTAGCGACTTCTTTGGCTGCATATACATTAACTACTGCGTTATTCAGTGGTAGTTATGATGATTTAACTAACAAACCAGTAGATTTAGTTACAACTGGTTATCTTACGAATACATTGGCTTCTTATCAGCCTATAACTGATTTAAGTGTTTATGCATTAACAACTTCATTGTTTAGCGGTGACTATGCAGATTTAACTAATACACCTACATTGTTCAGTGGTGAATTTGCAGATTTGATTAATACACCTACCATCTTTAGTGGTAGTTATACCGACTTGACTAATCAACCAATTATTCCAAGTATCGCAGGATTAGCAACGATTGCATCACTGCCAACAGACGTAAGTGACTTAACTGACACCACAAGCCTGTTAGGTAGTGGTGGAACAACTAATTACAACAACTTAACTAACAAGCCCACAATACCAACAGATGTAAGTGACTTAACTGACACCACAAGTCTGTTAGGTGGGGGTGGTGGAACAACTAATTATAACGACTTAATTAATACACCAACAATACCAAGTATCACTGGATTGGCATCAGAAGCGTATGTAACAAATGCGATAAGCGTTGCTGATTTTGGAACTCTCAGTTCAACATCTGATTTAAATGATGTTGCAATATCTGGTGTATCAACCAACCATATACTTATGTATAACGCATTAAGTTCGATGTGGGAAAATATAGACTTAGGCGTTAGTTGGGCAAGTAAAGATTATGTTACAGCACAATTAGTAGGACTGCAAACAGATGGTGTAATCGACTTAGAAGGCTATGCAAGTGAATCTTTTGTTATACAAAAATTAGTAGAACGTGGCGATCACTTTAGTGCTAACTACAACGATCTTGTTAACCGACCTGCCTTGTTTAGTGGAAATTATAACGACTTATCCAATATACCAGCAAGTAGTTTACCAAACTTATCGTTTATATTAACACAGAACGTACTTTCATTAAATAATGGAAATGAAATTGACTTATCTACACTCGCATTAGATTACAGCACGTTAGTAAATAGTCCAGCAGTCTTCAGTGGTAGTTACAGCGATTTATCTAACGCACCAGTATTGTTCAGTGGTAATTATTTAGATTTGGCTAATAAGCCGTATATACCAAGTGTTGCAGGATTAGCAACAGAGAGTTATGTTAACAATAAACATGCAGAGCCAGATGTTATTGGTGATAGAAATTTTACTAATAATGTTGAGTTTAGAGCAGATATTAAGCAAGTAGTATCAGGTGTATCGACAACAGCGCAAAGACGTGACTTAGTGTTTGCAACAGAGACTACTGATGCAGTGGAAACAGAGGTATCATTTAGTGATAGCACTTATGTTACATTAGCAGATAATACTACTGCTAAGTTTTCTGCTACCTATGTTGCTACTAGCGGTACAGCACATGATAGTTTTAAAGTAACTGGTATTGTTCACAAAATGTCAGGAACTATGGTTGCTATCGGAAATAACAGTTATGAAGTAACGCAGGATAGTAGTTCAGGATGTACAGGATTTGTATCAGTAGATGTAGCAAATGATAGAATCAAAGTATCAGTACAAGGTCCAGCAGCAACATCAACCGATTGGGTTGTATTTTTGGAACTAATAGAAGTAACACGTTAATTAATGTAAATAAATGATAAATAGAATTAGTGCAAAAGCACACAAAATTAAATTAAAGGAGTCAAATTATGACAACTAAAGTAAATGACGTAACAGCGAAAGGTCAATTCGTAACAGGTTCAGTAGTACATTTCACACTAGGTTTCACTGGAATGGCGGATACTGACATCGAAGCAGTATACAAGGCAATCTCAGCAAAATCAACACCTATCATGATCGGAACTATTGATACTGACACAGTACGTGTTGCAGTTGAAAATGACGGATCTTGGGCAGCAGACGACATCGCTACAGCAATGGGCGCTGGTTGGACTTGTGTAGATTTCGCTTACTAATCTAAGTTGAATTCAACGATTAAAAACCACCTTCTGGTGGTTTTTTATTGGATAACGATAAATATCTATAGTGCAACAGCATAGATAATTAATTAAACAAGGAGTCATAAAATGGCAACACGTAACCCAGCAAACGTAATCGTATTCGGTGAATACAACTATGGTGCTACAATGACAGAATATACAGTAACAGCAACCGCAACTATTGTAGATCAAATTAATCCAGGCGAAGAGATGGAAAAAGTGATGGAAGCTATGGTCCAGCGCGGTACTTGGATCGGACTTTCGACCCTAAGTAACTCAGACAAGACTTTCTCAGTAACTATGGAGAATTCTTCATGGGCTGATGCAGCAGAAGTACAAGTGGCATTACGCTTAATCGGTGGAAACTTCACTTTGTGCACAGTAGTATAAGTTAACATAATTTTAAAACCGAGTATGTTTTCCTGCATGCTTGGTTTTTTTACGGCTTGACTTTGTATAAATACTATTATATAATGGAGAAAGTAAATATGTCAGATACAGATTTAAATGAAGATGGTAAAATAAGTATGCTAGAAGCATTCCCATATTGGTTTGATAAATTAAGATTATTTCCAAGAGCATTCATAACTGTTTACATTTATTTGCTATATGATGTATCACAGTGGTTTATGTTATTAGAAGAGCCTAATATGGCACAAGCAGGATTGGTATCAGTTATAGTAGGAGCAGGCGCAGCATGGTTTGGTCTATATGTAAACTCTGGTAGCAACCATACAACAACACCAGTGCAGGTTGCGACCCCATTAAAGTCGCCTCGTCCAGTATCGCGTTATTCATCAGACGAACAAATAGGATAAGTATTATGTATTATCAACATCACATTCAATTAAAAACATCGGAGCCATTAACGCCAGAGCAGGCATTAACTTGGTATAGTGCAGTTAAGGAATTTTCACCAGTAGAAACGGTATTAAAGTATCAATTAGGTGAAGACCAAATAGGTATGGAATATGGTCATTGCGCAGATTGCGATATGACTCATACATATGTTATTCCGTTGACACGTGATATTACCGCAGAGGAAGCATTGTTTATTGTCAATGTATGGGAGTATCACTTTGATGATGATTTTGATATTGAATTATCTAGTCAATATGATGTTGCTGCAATGGGTAATTTTCAGAATTCAATTCATATTGATGAAGATGTAAAAAATCAAGCATTGTCTGATATGAAGAAATGGCATCACAATCGATGGGTTAGCGAGAAAGTTTCCGAAGGTTGGAGACACGGATCTTACTTTAATTCATCAGATAAAACTCATCCAGCATTACGAGATTGGGATAGTCTTACAGAAACTCACCGGAGATCACCAGAGTTTGATGATACTGAAATACTAGAATGGTTATCAAAAAGAGGTATTATCTAATTGACATAAGTGTATGATTATGTTATCATATTAGTTATGATAGAATTATTATGAATAATAAAATACCTACAGTAGAGCAATTAGTAGAAATCGCACGAGAAGTAGAACTTGAGGATCCTATTGATTGGGAAGAGTTAAATGTAAGTGAAGATTCCGCATACAATCTCATAGCGAATCAAGTGTTGTCAGATCATATGATGCGAAGTCCAGATGATCACGAAGTAGTTTTACTTGCAACTGTTACGAAGTTGATTGTTGAAAATTTCATATTAAACATAAAGTTGTTGCAGAAATAACACAGAAGTAGAAAAAATAACATGGAAGTAGAAGCAGTAATATTGTTCTTGTTAATGTGTAAACATTCGGTTGCAGATTTAGCATTACAGTCACTTAGAAAACCAACCACAAAGCGCCTTTATTTTAATAAAGGATTGCACATACATGCATTAGATCATGCGACACTAACACTAGTCGTATTGGTATTTTTTATTAATCCATGGCTTGCACTTGCATTTGCTGTATTGGATTATGTAGCACACTGGCACATTGATTGTTTAAAATCAAAACTGCTATGGACATTTGGAATACCAAGAGATGGTTCAGTATTTTGGTGCATACAAACATGCGATCAAATATCTCATTATGCAACATATGCATTAATCGTGTATTTAATATGCTAATTGGATTTGATTTAGTTAGATGCCTGAGCGACATATTAGAAAAAAAAGTAGAATATAGTGACGTGTTACTCGTAATAACATGTGTTGAAATTGATTTTAGAGATGAAGATCAATGGAATATATTCTGGAAGAGTACGATTGACCCAATACATTTGATGCTGGGCAATAATAGACATAAATTACATCTTCACGATAAATCAGAAGTTCACAATTTGATAGATGATTTGTTATATGATGGAAAATTAGTAAAACGAGAACGCACACACGTGCTAGATTCAATAAGTAGTCTGCCAGGACATTGGCACGATATTATCCCATTAGAAGAACATATGACACCCGCTGTACAAGACGCATGGAATTATTTTAAGATGATCGAAGCATTATGTAGAGCAGGCAAAAACCCAACTTAAATTAAACAACAGCATAAATACTACTAATATAAATTAATAGAGGTGTGTTGTCATGTCATTAGAAGAAGAAATTGAACAATTAAAAAAATTAGCAGGAATTTATCAACCATACAATACTAAAGATAATATTGTAGATGGTGATGATGGATCTAATATATCAATAACAGGCTCAGAAAAGCGTAAAATTGAACGAGAAAAAAATATACAGCCAGGAACACCAGAATGGTTTAAACTATGGTTTTCGTTGCCAAAATTAACAGGCGAAAAGCCGTTTGAAAAGGAATAGATTATGAGATTAAATGAATTCGATGATTCGCTGAGTAGAGCAGACTTAGATAATTTAGAAGTTTTTGCAGACAAAGTATTTGGAAAAGTTGGTATTGATGTTAACTTCACACGACACTTTTTAGACAGAGTAAATGACGAGCGTAACATTAAGCAGATCACCAAAGGTGAATTGACTCGTTTGTTCAAGCAAGAAGCAAAACGCTGGGCAAAGCCGATTGCTAGATTGGGACCAGATGCAGAAGGTACTATGAAGGATTTACAGACACAGATAAATCTACCATTTGTATTGGTATGGGATCATAATAATCAAGAACTTGATTTGATTGCGAAGACAGTAATGCGCAAAAAAGATTTTAAGACTCATAACACAGAATTTCCAGTAGAATCAGTGGTAAGTGAGTGGGATGAGAAAGCATGGAATGCTAGATACAACCCAGACGGTAAAACATATGGTGGCTCGCAAAATAAAATGCCTACATTGCAACCAGATCCAGTAGATGGTGCAGAAGATTATGATGAGTTAGATCAAGACTATGAAGGATCACAAATGGATGATTATGCTCAAGCGCAATTGAAGAAACAACTGGCAGATGTAGTGAGTGGGTTGACTAAACGAGAACAATTAGTAGTGACGTTGCGATTTGGATTGAATGGGGATGAACCCAAAACATTAGAAGAAATCGGAAAAATATACAAAGTAAGTCGTGGACGTATTCGTCAGATTGAAGCCAAAGCACTGCGTAAGTTGCGCCACCCAATGCGCACTGCCCACCTACGCCCACATCTTGAAGAATCTAAATTAAACGAAGGTGACTCTGCTCCGGGTGCTGGTGCTATACATCATTCAGAAATTGCACCAACTCTACAGAAACTAGAACAGAAATTGGGCATACCTTTAATGAAAAATGCATTAGGTAGTGTTGGAAAAAAAGAGTTTAGTGGAGACATTGATATTGCAGTGCAACTAACTAAAGAAGAGCAAGATGATTTTCAAGCGAAACTACAATCAACACCAGGACTTACATTTGTGCAAAAAACAGGTGTATTCATTACGAGTGCTGATATTGTTGGATACGATGATAGTAAGCAAGCAGATGGAAAGCAACGCACTGGCAAAGTACAAATTGACTTTATGCCAGGCGACATAGAATTCATGAAACACTACTATCATTCACCACACTCAAAGGATATGAGTCAAGATGGTAGAAGTAGTAACTACAAAGGTGTTCATCGTAATCTGATGGTTAGTGCAATGATTGACAAAATTGACGTTAACTCAAGTGACGAAACTACACCAGATGGTAGACCACTTGAAATAGAACGCTGGATGTTTTCACCGACACAGGGCATGGTGCGTGTAATTCGTAGACCAGTAGAAAAGAAGAATGGTACTGGTTATACAAAAGCAAATACCAATGAAGTAATTAAGGGTCCATTTAAAAATCCATCAGATTGGGCAAAAATATTAAAGTTAGACAATGCGGCTGATCTATACAGTTTCGAATCGTTATATGCGGCTGCTAAGAAAAATTATCCATCAGACCTAGTGCAGAAGGTAGTTAGTGATTTTAAATCTAATCCTACTATCGTAAAGCAAGGTATACCAGACGAAGTAAAGGATGATGTAAAATGAAAATACAAGACATATATGAAGCAAAAAAGAGAAAACAACGATTAGACCCTAAGTGTTGGAAAGGGTATCGCAAAGATGGTACAAAAATAGACAATGGTGTTAAAGTAAACAATTGTGTTAAGGTTAGTGAAGACGAATACACATACGAAGGTGAATTAAGTATGTTGTATGATGAATTAGAAATCTTAGACGAAGCAGAATATCAAGGTCGTAAAGTTAAACTAGGTAAGCCTTCACAGGGTGATGTTAAGAAGTTCAAAGTGTATGTAAAGAATGATAAAGGTAACGTAGTTAAAGTTAACTTTGGTGATCCTGATATGCGCATTAGAAAGTCTAATCCAGCAGCAAGAAAGAGTTTTCGTGCACGTCATAAGTGTGCTGATAAAAAAGATAGAACCACAGCAGGATATTGGTCTTGTAAAAAATGGTAATATAGTATATGAAAATTAATGAAATAGTAGAACCAACAAAACTAACATTACCTACGATAGAAGTAGGTGATGAAGTGCTGGTTGGTAAATTCAAGAACAGTAAAGCAACTGTAAAGGGGTTTACAAAAGATGCTCACAATCAACCTGTAATGAAGACTACAAAGGGTGATAAGAAGGTATTCAAAGATAGACATAGTAAATTGGTACAAGAAGATCAATCGCCAGCATTGCCAGTTACATCAGTAAAAAATTTATATCATGTTGGCACATTAGATGCGTCAAAGAAGCGTGATGGATATGAGGGCGCAGGATTGAGCGTAAGTACCCATCCAGATGATTGGAAAAAGATTGCTAGAGGACATGTAACTGGGGATACATATAGTGCTACTAAAGATGGAAACAGATTCCTAAATGCACATGCACTTACAGATTCGCATGACGAAGTAATCAAACAATGGGCAATTGAAAATGGATACTTAGAACAGCAAGAAACTGTTACAGTATGTTACTATGATGATGAAATGGAAGATGACCTTTGTTCAACTTTCAATTCAATGGCAGATGCAGAATATGAATATGATGGTGAATTAGAACACTATGACGTTGAAGTAGACAAGGGTGGTATTGTTCCAACTGATAAACTGAAAAAAGCAGCAAGACAGAAACGCATGGAAGCAACTGGTGTACTAGACTTTGTTCTACCCTTATATGCAGAGCAAGCAGGACTTGATGGGGTATGGTGGCAAGATACGCTAGATGTAAGTAGATATTCAGCGCCTCGTGGTGTTATTGTTCCTAGCAAAATTGACTCTTGGGAGTTTAAAGTAAACGAATCAATAGTAGAAGATGGTAAGATTGTGCAAGGTGTTAATACCACAGTAGATGTAAAGCCGGGTGAAACTGAGCGACAAGCAGCAAAGTTCGGAAACAAAATAACAAAGAAGGGTCCGCCTATATTGGGTGGCAGTTCATCTCATAAATTATTTAATATGGGACTAGGAGAATAATAATGAAAATTAATGAAGTAGTTACCATTAAAGAAGATGCTATGGAAATAGCGAAGACATTGATGTCATTGTCTGGTGAAGAGATAGTAGCATTAAGCGCGGCATTGACTATGACAGTTCCCGTATTGAAAGGATTGTTTAAAACTGGTAAAGGCATCATGAAAGTGAAGCGTATGATGGATAGAGCAAGTGTGCGTATCGCTAATGGCATTGTTAAAGAAGATCGTATTAATGAGATAGAGTATGTTGATCTATCAAAAGATAGTATTTCACGTTATGAGTTTGACAACCACATTGGTTTAACTAAGTCAACTGGAAAGAAGATCAACGACTATAATATTCATATGAGGTCAGATGATCGTTCCGTGTACTTTTTGGTAAAAGACCCAGACAGCGATGGATTTTTAGGTGTGTTAGAATTGACACAAGAACGTGGATATTATATGAGTACTGTGTTCTTTGATAAAGTGATTCAAGGAAAAGGTATAGCACCATTATTGTATAAAATGGCAGTTGTTGATTATGGTTATACTATTGTTAGTGATATGAATCAGTCTAAAGGTAGTAAGACATTGTGGGAAAGGTTATCTAACATTCCAGGTGTGTTTGTATATGGTTGGAATCCAAAAGAGAAAGGAGACAACGCATTCTTTCAGTGGGATCCTTCGGAAGATGCAGGTGGTGAAGTATATCATCGTGATACAGAAATAACAGCATTACAAAACCAGATGCATGAATTAAAACTAGATATTATGTCTCGTAAGAAATCAGGTGAATTCACTACAATGGCTCAAATGTCAGCAGCCTTAGAAGATGAAAAACAGGCGATCCGTGATGAAATAAACGATAGGTATCCCAATCGTCTGAAAGACATTAGACTAATTGCAACGGCTGATGATAGTCTTGGAGAATAATAATGAAAATTAATGAAGTAATAAATGAAATAGAGTATTCATCAGATGTTCAAAAAGATGATATGTCAAAGTATGATCTAGATGACATGATAGGATCAACTGAATCAACTGGTAAGAAGATAAACGGATATGAGATTCATACAATTGATGAAGGTGATGTATCATTCTTGGTAAAAGAGCCATACGGTGACGGATTTTTAGGTGAGTTACGATTAAAACCTGAACACAAGTATGAAGGAATGCATAAGAGTGTTGTGTTCTTTGATGAAGTGATTCAAGGAAAAGGTATAGCACCATTATTATATAAAATGGCGATAGTTGATTATGGTCATACTATTGTTAGTGATTATAAGCAGTCCAAAGGTAGCAAGACCTTATGGGAACGATTAGCAAAGATGTCTGGTGTGTTTGTGTATGGATGGAATCCAAGAGCAAAGGGTGATAAAGAATTTTTTCAATGGGATCCTACTGAAGACTCCGACAGTGTAATTTATCATGGTGATTCATCAACTGATGTATTAAGAGATGAATTAGATGCATTAATGAAAGATATTGGTAGTCGTAAGCAATCAGGTGAATTGTCAGCAGAACAAGCACAGGTAGAGTGGGACGAAGGTAAAAAAGAAATCAGTGCTGAATTAAAAGATGCAGACTTAGTTAGATACAATGACATTAGACTCATTGCAACAGCAGACAAGGGCTTAGACGAGTCTATAGGAGCATTAATGGGTATGATATTACCAACACACGCAGCAATGTACAAAAAGGCAGCAGAAATGATGTCACAATTTCATGATGAATATCCATCATATGGATTGAACAAACTCGCAGCATTAGTATCAAGACGCACCGCAAAGGATTTTGATAGACGTGCCTTGGTACAAACTTACAAAAAGCAGTATCCTTCATCAAAAATAAACGAATGAGAAATAATGAATATTACAGTATGCAGACTAAAATCTGATGATGTGTATAAACTACAAAGTATAATAAAAGAAGACATAGCAAAAAATGCATATATTACTTGGCCCTTTACTAACGAGGTAGCATTATCATTTATTAATGATTTTAACACATGGGGCATTTGGATTAATAATGACATACTTGTTGGTGCGATTGAGATTAAAGATACTTATGAAACTTCATATTTGGTTGCTAAGATATATCAAAACAATGGTATAGCGACAGAAGCAATAAACCAGATAAAAGAAATATATCATTGTAGACAATTATGGTGTAGGATTAACCCAAATAATAAAGCGAGTTTAAAAGTCGCACACAAAACACATATGAGGGTTCGGTTTTATAGATAAATAGTAGTGCAGGAGGCATATTATGGCTAACAAGAAAGTAGAGAATCATGATATCGAAGATTTACATGGTCCCATGAACAGTGTTGCAAAGGAAGATGCAAAAATATGGACAGGTCTGGAACATAAAAAAGAATCAGACTATGAATTACATGAACATAGGACAGTAGTTGCAAAGAAGCAAAAAGCAAAGAAATCTAGCAAAAAGCAAGATAGGCGAATATCGAAGCAATTAGTAAAGCAAACTGATGAGAGGCAAAGTGCATTATTGCATAAATAATATTATGAAAATAAACGAAATTATAAGTGAAGAGGCAGCAACAGGTGATACGATGTCTGGTAATTTTGGCAGCGTTTCGTTTCCAATGACACCTGGAACTACCAAAGCGGCTGCTAGAAAAGCAGTTGATCCCAAAGATCATTTAGGTTTGGGTAAAAAGAATAAATCATTTAAAGGATTTAGACAATACAAACTGGATAACACTGATAAATGAGATTCAACCAATTAAATGAAAGATCCTCGTTACCACTATCACAAGAAGTTTCTGACTTACTTGGACGTGGTGATACCGTTTATATACAAATTGATGATACTGATGTAGCAGAAGTAGTAGGAGTCAATCTTGAAAAAGATAAGCGGACAGTAATTGTAGGATTTGGTAAATCTAGAAAATCTATCCCAGTACATAACGACACATATAGAATCGATGATAGCGAAGGCTACAACGTAATTCGTAAAATCGAAGAAAACATACAGGAAACCCCCATGACAAACAAAAAAATTAACGAAGGCTTATTAAGCGAAGAAGAAGAAACTGGCGTAATGGCTAAGTACACATTGTATATGATAGCAAAAAGTGCAACTCGTTTACACAAATTGATACAAGACGAAGAAGCAATCACGCCAGAAGTGCTTGATCTTTTACAAGCAGCATTATCTAGTGTCAATACTGTAAAGATGGACTATGTCGAGGTAGATGAAGGAATTTCGTCTAGACCAGGATTGAGTTCTCCATTGAA
>TARA_R110001599_G_scaffold9003_6_pt1 | contig 21971 bp, 20 predicted proteins | sample TARA_R110001599 | Tara Oceans TARA_R110001599 (sample SAMEA4398360) | marine metagenome | biome: Polar Biome; feature: [MES] marine water layer (ENVO:01000295) within the mesopelagic zone...; material: water (ENVO:00002006), including particulate matter (ENVO:01000060) such as......
GCTCCCCCGTCACATCGACCAAGATACCCCTCTGGGAACAGGAACTCAGCTGCGGTGCCTTTGTGATGAACATTCTCCACGCGGCCCACGCGATGGGCTTTGTCGGCGGCTGGATTACCGGCTGGCCGGCGTTTAACGATGACGTCCGGGACCTTTTTGGTTCCGCGCCCGAGAGAATCGCGGGATTCCTCTATTTCGGCACGTCCAATGCGGAACTGGTCGAGCGACCAAGACCGGCATTGGAGGACGTCTTGTCCCGCTGGACCCCTGCCCTGTCAGAATGAATCGCCGCAATCCCGACCAAATGCCGGAATTTCGTCAACTAGCACCTTGCGTGCATGGCTGTATTATGGCAGTGATGCAGCATGAACAATGCAAGCAAACCCGTCTATCTGAAATTGCGGGACATTATCGCAGAATCCATATTGGACGGCGAATATCGCGAGGGTGACATGCTCCCCTCGGTCCGCGTATTTGCAGCCGACCAGGGCGCCAACCCCCTGACCGTGGCGAAAGCCTATCAGGGATTTCAGGAGGATGGCCTGGTCACGGTGAAACGCGGCGTCGGTATGTTTGTCGCAGCGGGCGCAAAGGATCGCCTGCGCCAATCGCAGCGAGAAAATTTCATCAAGAATGTCTGGCCACCCGTCGAGCGCCAGATGAAGCGGCTCGACCTGTCGATCGATGACTTGGTGAAAAGCAAAGCCTGAACGGCGTTTCGACTTTGGATTAGCCGACGCTTGGCCTCAAATAGCCCGCGCGCGCCTGAGGCTTGCGCGATAGGCGGGATTTTCAGGCATGATGGTGACCGCCTTTTCAAGCAGGCTTGTCGCATCTCCAATGCGCCCTTCATCCGCCAGCAGTGCCAGACCGTAAAGATGAGATACCACCGGACTGGAGGGCTGGACGCGATACGCGATCCTGCCCGCTGCAATCGCTTTTTCCGTCTCTCCCAGTCCGGTATAGGCCTGTGTCAGACCAGCCATGATCAAGGCATCATTTTCGCCCAGTCGCTTGCGGAGATTTTCGAGCAAATGGACAGCAACCGACCAGCTTCCGGTCTCGAGATGGGCATAAGCCATCCAGCGCAAGCCCGCGATGTTGCTCGGATTATAATTGAGGAACTGCGCCACCGTTTCGCCCGATTGCTGCAACGCGCCCTTCGCACGTGTGACCTCGACCAGTCGCAGCATCACCGGTTCGGAAAAGCGGATGCTGCGCGCCTGCCCCAGCGCGTCTAGCGCCTCGTCATAATTGCCCATCGCCGCGGCGACATCGGCGACCAACATATGCGCGTCGCTCGCTCCCGGATTACCGTTCTGCAACCGCTTGGCTTCCGCATAGGCCGTGGCAAGGTCGCCCGCATCGTATAGCGCACGAATATAGGGAACCACCGCCCGCGCATCATTCGGGTTTCGTTGCGCCTCGCCCGACAATATGCCGAGTGGCACTGCGGCGGCGATCGCGCTTTCCTTGCCGCTATCATGGACCGCAGCACGATTGAGAACGCCGGCCGCCTGGCCGCGTTCGTCGATCGCCTCTAATCCTCGCCCCGCAAGCCACAAGGCATAAGGGTCTGCGCCGGTGCGGTTGACCTGTGGTTTCAGCACTTCAACCGCATCGAGAGCGCTACCGGCCAGATACAGCGAACGCGCGAGCAGATTTTGCGCTTGCCGGTTGCTCGGCTGGATCGACACCAGACGACCGAACTTGTCGACGGCGGCGTTATAATTGCCCTCGCCATGCTCGATTATCCCCTGCACCAGCAGGACCGCTGGCACATTGTCCATCGCGCCTCCGGTCTGGTGCATCAATCTTCGCGCCAGTCCAAATTTACCCGCCCGCGCGGCAAGAACCGCCTGCATGAAAAAGGCCCGCGGATTACGACCGTCCAGTGAAATGATCTTGCGCGCGATCGCCAGCATTTCGGTCATCCGGCCCATGTCACCGAGAGTGGCCGCATATTCGGTCAACAGCGGGACATCATTGGGATCGATCTCGAGCGCACGTTCGAACCAGGGCAAAGATGCTCCCAGACCGAATTGAAAGCGGAGCAACTCGCCGCGATATTGCAGGGCGCGAATATTGTCGGGATCCAGTTTCACGGCCTCGTCAACCGCGTTCGTCGCGCCGGCCTGATCGCCCGAGTCTGCTCGGAACCGGGCGATATCGACCCACAGGTCGGGATTTTTTCTATCCAGTTCCATCGCCCGGTTGAACGACTGGCTCGCCAATTGTCCGTCGCCCATTTGTAGCGCCAGCTTACCCATGATCCGCGCCGCATAGCCCTGATGCCTTGCCGGGATATCATCGGCCATCAACTGATCGCGCGCCTTTTGCGGCTTGCCCTGCAAGAAGAGTGCATGGCCCAGCAGATGCCGCACCCGAGCCGGATCGAGCCCCAGACTGATGGCGCGATCGATCTCCGCTTCAGCGGCGATGCCATCATAAAGGCCCAGCAGGACTTCGGCTTGCGCCACCCGTGCGTCAATCCACTCCGGGTCGGCCTTGATCGCGTTCATCAACTCGATCCGCGCCGACCGTATATCACGCCGCGCGCGAAACTGCTCGGCCTTGGCAAAAGCCTCCCGCGCCTCGCCATTGCCTTCGCTAGCTGCGTAAATGGCGCCGGGAATGCCGACCACGCTGACCGCCAGCATAGTCGCGAGAACGACCGGCTTGCTGAAAAATCGCCATTGCTGAAAACGGGAGATCATCATCGCTTAGCTGGCTTGCTGCAACTTATATTGCTTGAGCAGATCGTAAAGCGTCGGGCGACTGATGCCGAGCAATTTGGCTGCATTGGAAATATTGCCGCTGGTCTGCGAAATCGCCCGCAATATCGCCGAACGGTCCGCGGCTTCGCGGGCCGCTTTCAAATTGAGCAGATCGGTCGCGGCATTTTCATCAACTTCCAGGTCGAGATCCTTTGCGCCGATCATCTTGCCATCGGCCATGATTACGGCCCGCTTGATCCGGTTTTCCAGTTCACGGACATTGCCCGGCCAGTGCCAGGCTTCCAGCGCGGCCAGGGCATCCGGAGCAAGCCCCTTCACCGCCGGATTAATTTCTGCGGCAAATTTTTTCTGGAAATGACGGGCTAACAGGCTGGCATCACCCGATCGACCGGATAGCGGGGGAATCTTGATCACGATCTCGGCGAAACGATAATAAAGGTCTTCGCGGAACGAATTTTCCTTGATCATCTTCTCGAGATTCTGATGCGTGGCGCAAACGATCCTCGTGTCGACCGCGATCGCTTTGCGACCACCTATTCTCTCGATCACCCGCTCCTGCAGGAAGCGCAGAAGTTTGACCTGCAGCGGCAGCGGGATATCCCCCACTTCGTCCAGAAAAAGCGTGCCGCCATCGGCTTGCTCGATCTTGCCTTCGGTTGTCTTGATCGCTCCGGTAAAGGCCCCTTTTTCATGTCCGAACAGTTCGGATTCGAGCAGATTTTCCGGTATCGCAGCACAGTTTATCGCGACAAACGCCTGGTCGCGCCGGTCGCTCGCTTCGTGCAGACCTTTCGCCAGCAATTCCTTGCCCGTCCCGCTGGCGCCAAGCAGCATGACCGAAGCATTGGTATTGGCCACCCGCTCGATCATTCGGGCGATTTTCAGCATTTCCGGTGCCCCGGTGATGATCTGGCCCAGAATATATCCATCGCCATTGCCTCGCGCAGCAAGCGTGGCGTTTTCCTGTTCGAGCCTGTGGACGTGAAAGGCGCGCCGGACGATCAGCCCCAGTTCGTCGATATCCACCGGCTTGTGGTAAAAGTCCCATGCGCCACCCGAAATGGCACGCAGGGCACTGGCTTTTTCACCATGGCCCGAGGCAACAATAACCTTGGTATCCGGTTTCAAGCTCAATATCTCGTCCATTGTCGCAAACCCTTCGGTGGTACCGTCGGGATCCGGTGGCAGGCCGAGATCGAGGGTCACGACATCAGGCTCTTCGGCTCGCAGCATCTCAATCGCGGATTCACGGTCGCCCGCGACAATGACATCAAAGTCGTCATAAGCCCATTTAAGCTGCTTTTGCAGACCGGGATCATCTTCGACGACCAGCAGCTTCTCTCTTTTCGGTTGATTACTATCTGGCATCAAGCGGCCCTTTCATCTGCTGAATTTTCATCCGATAAGCGTTTGGCAAGGGGCAGGATCAACGTGAACCGGCTCCCGGCACCTTCCGCGCTCTCGACTTCGAGACGCCCCTTCATCGCGCGGGCCAGTTCTCGTGCCTCATAGGCACCAATTCCGAACCCTCCCTGTTTGCTGGACGCAAAAGGTTTGAATAGCTGGCTGCGGACAAACTCGCTCGACATGCCCGTTCCCTGATCACGCACCTCGATGGCCACGCACAGGTCGCGCCGGCGCGCATTGATGAAGATCGGCTGGCCTTCCGCGCTGGCATCGATCGCATTCTGGATCAGATGCCCGAGAATTTGATCCACCCGCACGGGATCCGCCATCACAGTCAGATCGTCGATCTGGGTGGTTTGCATGTCGTGCAATATGCGCTTTTTCTCTATGATCGACTGAACCAGCTCGCGCACTTTTACCGGCTTGGGCTCTTCCTGCTTGGCCTTGTTGTGCTGCGACAATCGTTCGAGCAGGCCGTTCATCTTGTCCGCGGAATCCTGAAGCGTCTCGATCATATCTGCCCTGAATTCCGGGTTTTCGGCGTGGCGCTTGGCATTGCGTGCCAGCAGACTCAACTGGCTGACCAGATTCTTGATATCGTGCATGATGAACGCCATCCGGCGGTTGAACTCATCGAAACGCTGCGCTTCGGAAAGCGATTCCTGGCTACGGGCTTCCGCCAGATAGCTTGCGACCTGACGCCCGACCACACGCAGCATATCGAGATCCTCCCAGTCCAGCGTACGATTGACCCGGGGACGAGCCAGCAGCATCAGGCCGGTGAGACGATCGAAATGAACCAGTGGCACCGCTACCCATGCTTGCTCGTCTCTGCTCATCCAGTCCGGGATTGCGGCAGGGTCGCATTTGTCATCTTTATCAGCACGCAGGGCGTCAAATTCTACAATATGACTGGAATCTTCAAAAAACGCGACGGTGCGGTTTGAACAAGCGCGCGCAGGCACTTCTATCGAGGACCAGTTCCACCGGGATTGCAGCACCAATTGCCCGGCCTCGTCCTGCATCAGCAGAATACCCGCCGGCGAATCCGTTATATCGGCGATCGCCTTTATCACCCGTTCATGGAAAGGCGCGCTATCGGCACCGGGTCGGCCGATCGTATCGGTGAAGCGGATCCACTCTGATCGATAATCATAGCGGTGCTGGAAAAAATTCTTGGCCATCTTGACCTTCAGCCAGGAACGGAACTTGCCCGACGGCAGCAGCAAAAGCGCGCCAACCGATGTACCGAACAGGAAGCTGATCTGGGCCAGACGCGCATAGTCGCCGCCAATGATTTGCAGTGCCGCCGAAATCACGACCATCATCAGGAGATAGGATGCTATCGCCACCAGCGACAGCGAACGGAATGCCACGCTGCGGGACAGGGTCAGATTCCAGTCGGTGTTACGGACGGATGCCAGCGCCAGGATCGGCGCGACAATCGCCATAGTCGGACCGCGCATCGCATGCAGTTCAAACGGAAATTGCTGGGTCAGATAGGTGATCGTGTACAGGTTCAGATCAAAGGTCCAGATCGCCGCGAGCGAGGCCATTGGAAGCCGGATGCCCCAACGGGACTCCGGTGCGGAAATCGAATATAGATTGTGCACCAGCACCAGCGCGCCCACGGCAAATATCATCCGCAAAACCAGCGAAGTATATAGCGTGACACCTTCGAGGCGCGGACTTCCCGCAAAGACCGGCAACAGTGTATCGACGATCATCTGGCCGATCAGCACAAATGTCAGTGCAAAATAAATGCCGTTGACGGTTGTCGGTTCATCACGCCCTTCCCCGGACCGCAACAGAATGAACATGAACGCCAGCCAGCCAAAGTTGCGCAATGTTTCGGCAAAGTGCGAAATCGGTGACTGAAACCCTTCGACAGCTATCGACAGTGCCCAGAAACTGGTCAATGCTATCGCAATAACCAACCAAATTTGACGGCGGTTGTGTTCGACCTTGCGCTGAAATTGCCAGATTGCCAGAGCACCGAAAAGCACGGCTGCACCGCCGTGCCCGAATGTACTGATATGATCGAGAAACGATCCCATCTCAGCGCACGCCCTCTGGCCAGAGAACCACCCTGATCGTCTGCAAAATGATCAGCAAATCCAGAAATGGCGTATAGTTTTTGGCGTAATAAAGATCATATTCCAGCTTGTGCCGGGCATCTTCGATCGACGCACCATAAGGATAGTTGATCTGCGCCCAGCCGGTTATGCCCGGCTTGACGATATGCCGCTCGGCATAGAAAGGCATTTTGGTTTGCAGATCGTCGACGAATTGCGGCCGTTCGGGCCGAGGCCCGACAAAACTCATTTCCCCCTTCAGCACGCTCCACGCCTGAGGCAACTCGTCGATCCGCACTTTGCGAATGAACCGACCGATGCGGGTGATCCGCGGATCATTTTCAGCCGCCCAGATCGCTTTGCCACCGATTTCGGCGTCTTCGCGCATCGAGCGCAATTTGAGGATACTGAACTTCTGGCCGTACAGGCCGACCCGCTCCTGCTTGAAAAAGGATCCGCCGCGGCTTTCCAGCTTGATCAGCAAGGCAAATAGCAGGATCACCGGCCCGGTCAGCAACAGCAGCAGGAAGCTCAGGAATATATCAAACCCGCGTTTGAAGGCGGTTGACAGACGCCGCCCCGACGAGAAACCGTCGGAGAAAATGAACCAGCTCGGATTGACGCTGTCGAGGTCGACGCGGCCGGTCTCGCGCTCCAGAAAACTGGACATGTCATTGACGTGGACGCCGGTTGTCTTGATCGTCAGCAGGTCTGCCACCGGCAGCGAATTGCGCCGCTCTTCGAGCGCCAGAACCACTTCGCTGACCTCAAGGTCGATGACATGTTGCGGTAGGTCGCCGATATCCTGACGCCGGATCGCACCGTCGATCTTGCTCGGACCTTCGTTCATGTCGACATAGCCGGCGATAATGAAACCACTTTCCTGCCGTTTTTCCAAAGCTGCGATCCGCCCTGCCCGCGGACCGGCACCAAGGATCAACAATCGGCGTTTGAAACTGTCGCTGTCCAATATCGTCCCGAGCAGAACACGGACGATCATAAGAAACGTGATCGCCAAAGCCATCGCGTAAAGGGAATTCGACCGCCACAAAGTGATCCCGGGCATCGCGAAGGCAAGCAACGAAAGGAAGATTACCCCGAGGGAAATCGCCACCAGAATCCGCGCGGCTGCGAAACGCAGCGATTGCAGGGCTTCGGATCCGTATACACCCACCGCAATCAACGCCAGCTGGAGAGCAAAGGCAAAGCTGAATATCGGCCCCGGGCGATCATAAACCGATTCGACCGCCATATCGATCTGAAGCGCACGCAATATCCAGCCGGCTTCTGCCGCCATCAGCAGCAGCAGAAAGTCTATCAAACCCAGAAACAAAACGGGATAAGGGATATAATGCTTGAACAATCGGATCATTTTGCGCGCGATCTTTCCTTGGCTGCTATCGCCCATAAGGAAAATTGGTTAGCTGTCGGTAAATTTTACAAGACAGGCTGCAAAAAATCGCTGACCGTCGTCAAAATTGTTCAATCTACCGACAGTTTGCCGCTGCACGGCAATAAATCTGACGCGCCAATCTAGTCGTTCACAAAGTCAAATGGCGTCAATCCACGCTCGCGTTCGTTAAAGGTAAGTGGCCGGCTGCGCGGCGGCGCCGACCGCTGAGAGCATTGGGGCCGGGTACAGGCAGGACATCCCAGGCCGATCGGCGTGGCATGCTCGATGCTCAGGTCTTGACCACGCGCATAATGGAGGGCCGAGCCGACCTCCGCCGAAACCCCAAGTCCGATGGCGAACGCCGGCGTATAACCGCCCGCGCCGGAACCGATGCCCTGCACGGCACGGGACAGGGTGAACCACGTACTACCGTCTTCCAGCGCCACCAGCTGGGACCGGATTTCCGCCGGTTGTTCAAAAACCCGATGGATATCCCAGAGCGGGCAGCGATGCGCGCTTTCCACCAGCGGAGCATTGCTGGCACCGGCATAGCGTTTCGAGATCATCCCGGCCCGATCGATACGGACCATGAAAAACGGCAAGCCGCGCGATCCGACGCGCTGCAAAGTGGTCAGCCGATGGGCGACCTGCTCGAATCCGGCGCCGAAACGGCGCTGGAGCAGCTGGATGCGATAGCCAGTCTGATCGCAGGCCTTGAGAAACCGCTCATAGGGCATCATCAATGCAGCGGCAAAATAGCCCGACAAATGGCGCCGGAACAGCTTTTCAGCGGCACGGTCGGTAAAATGCCCCCCGGACGCCAGCGCGTCGATTTCTCCTTTTGCCTCGATCTGGCCGAGCAGCAGAGCGGCTTGAAAGGTCCGGGAAGCGGGGTCGAGCATTTCCGAGAGCTGAAGCTGTCGCGCGTGGAGATCGAGGCGACGGAGCTTGTCCGAAAGCACTGTCTCAGGAAGGATACGGATCATCAGCTGATGTTTCACGCGCAGTCGCTCGGCTATCGCACCATATAGATCGCCGGCGCCGAGGCGCAGTTCATCCGCAAGCTCTTCGGCCATCGCATCGAGATCGGCGAAATGATTGCGCCAGCGCTCTATTTCCCGGCGAACCAGCTGGATCGGGTCAGGTGCAGCACTTTCCCCGGCATCTCCCGCAGCCTTGCGGTTGTCAAATATTCGTACAAAAGCTTCCGCACTATTCGGCGAGGCTATCAGCCACTCCTCCAGTTCGGCGCGATCGATCGACAGGTCCTCGAACAAGGGATCGGTCAGCCTTTGACGGATAGCGTCAATACCGCCACCGGGCTCCGCTGCGATCAATTGTCGCGGATCGAAATCGAATCGTTCGGCCAGCAACAGCATCAAACGGGCGCTTAAAGGCCGTTGATTGCGTTCGATGAGATTGAGATAACTGGGCGAAATATCGAGGGCCTCGGCCAGAGCAACCTGCGTCATGGCAGCGCTCCGCCGCAGTCGCTTGATCGCCGCGCCGGCAAAAAGTTTGGGATTTGTCATCAGCCGCCTATGTAAATTTATTTACAAAAACTCAAGCCCATTTGGCATTGCCTCCGATCAAAGTGGACCTGTAAATAGCCAATGGCACCTCGATCATGCCAGACGAGTTTCGCGCTGCGATTTCCCGGGGGTAAATATTTCTTAACCGCACCAATCTATCCTCGACAGGAACTTATAAGAAATTGGTGCTCTGATATGCTCAAAGAATCCGTCCTGTTCGTAGGGGCCACCGGGCTTCTGATCTTTTTTATGACCCCGACCGACAAGTCTGCCGAGGTTAAGCCCGTCGACGAGCAGGTCCAGAAAACAGCCGCGCCACCCACTCCCTCTCCCGATGATGCATGGAGTTATGACGATGAGGGAGAAGAGGACGATACGGACTTTGTCTTCGGCGAACCGATGACCGGATCAGACAGTGAGCCAAGCGAACCGGCCCAGGATGAAGAAAAGCCTTCCGCTCGCGAGGAACAATCAGCCAGCAACAAATCCAGCGATGCAGATTATGCAGCCACCAGAAACCCGCCTGCTCAAAATGGCCCGTCGTCAGGGTCCCTGGGCAGCGTCGACAATCCGATCACGTTGAAGTCAAACAATCCTGCGAACCCGGTTGACGACTAGTCGAGATCTCTGGCCATATCGCGACGGCATTCGTCGCTGATGATCGCGGCATGGCCGTAATTGGGATGGTCTATCTGGACCATCACCTGCCCGTCCATGCTCTCCCAATTTCGCACCTGCTCGGCGGTTAGCGCGAAATGGACAAATTGAACCGCACTGGCCTTGCCATCGGAACGGGTGCGGTCGATATCCTGCTCCGGCTCCGCGGTAATTTTGTCGTTGCCGATGACCAGATGAATATGCTGATCAACCCCGCCCAGAGTCTTGAGAAAAGCGGTGCGTCGTTCTTCCTCGTCGATTTCGAACATTAGGGTTCCGGTAAATTCCGCTCCGTTCGGCACCATTGGATTATAGGCAGCCAGTTCGTCGACCAGCTGCTCCTCACCACCTTTTTCGATCCGCAGCATTTCCTGGATTTGCAGCCACATGCTCTCCCAGCTTTCGAACTGGATCGTCGCATAGGGACCAATGGCAATCCGCCGGAATTTCTTGCGCAAAATTGATTCCTGCCGCTTGTCCTTGCGGATCAACTCATAATCCGCGAGCGAAATTATGTCTTCTCTGGTAATCTCATGCGTGTCGCGGGGCATATTAATCCTTAAAATCTAGTTTGGCTGGCCGACACAGGTCGGCGAAGCTGAGCATCAAAACCCGTAAGCCTTGGCAAGCAATTCAATCGGGTGGCCGATCCGTGCCGGCAAATCCTTCTGGCCACCACTCTCCATGATTTGCCTGAGATGCGGTCCGGCAAGCGGGCATTCGCTGACCATATAATCGGGATCACCCTTTGAAATAGCGCGGGCAGCCGGACGGCCTACCTTGACCGCCTTGTCGAAATTTTCCTTGAATATTCCCCATTTGCCACCGTGACCGGAACACCGCTCGGTGATCGATGGTTTGGCGCCGGGGATCAGCTTGAGCATCTCCATCGCCTTGGGCCCCATGTTCTGGGCACGGCTATGGCACGCAAAATGGATGCCTATCTCGGCCTTCATCTCGTCGATTGGAACCAGACCTTTTTCCTTGGCAATCTCGACAATATATTCGCTGAGATCACGGGTCGCCAACGCCAGTTTTTTCACAGCTGCATTGTCGGGCAGGATCAACGGCCATTCGAACTTCATCATCAGCGCGCAACTCGGGGTCAGCGCGACAATGTCAAAGCCTTCATCAATAATCGGTTCAAAAAAGGCAGCGACCTGTTCGGCGGATGAAGCCACCGCAGGCAGATCGCCGTTTTCCAGCTTCGGCATACCGCAGCAGGCCGGATATTCGACCCGCGTCTGCACACCATTGTGCGACAGCACATCGAGGGCGGCCTTGCCTGCCGTCTGGTCATTGAAATTACCGTAGCAGGTCGCATATATCGCAGCCTTGCGACCGAAGGCAGGTGCAGCGGCGTTGGCCACCGGACCGTGACCGACATGCTTGTGGGTCAGCGGCACCTCTTCAAACGCCGGCAGATGGGCGCGCTTGTCGATTCCGGCGACGCTCTCCAGAATGCCGCGCGTAACGCCATTGCTTCCTTTGCTCGCCCAGTTGGCGGCCCCGGACAATGTGCCCGCAATCGCGGCATTGCGATCAATTTCAGCAAGTTGCTTGTCAACAAAACCGGTCTTGCCGTTGCGATTCTCTACCGCCCTGTGTCGCAGCATAAGATGCGGAAAATCCAGATCGAATTCATGGGGTGGCACATAAGGGCATTTGACCATGAAGCACATGTCGCACAGCGTACAGGAATCGACGACATTCTTGATATCGCCAGCGCTCAGGTCCTCGACTTCTTCGTTCGGACTTTCGTCGATGAGATCAAAAAGCTGTGGAAAGCTGTCGCACAGGTTGAAGCACCGGCGGCAACCATGGCAGATATCAAACACCCGGCGCAATTCCAGATCGAGAGCTTCCTCGTCATAATAGGATTCCTCCTGCCAGGGAATCGGGTGCCGCGTCGGCGCGCCCAAGCTGCCTTCAGTCATGATATGCTTCCTGTCGCCTTAAGGACGGAATCCAAAGATGAAAGGATCATGCCGTCGTCCAGATGTGCGACGGCATGATCCTTCGGATCGACGGTCTAGGCGTCCATCGTGTCGAGAGTTTTCTGGAATTTGCCGGCGTGGCTCTTTTCCGCTTTTGCAAGCGTTTCGAACCAGTCCGCAATTTCGTCAAACCCTTCTTCACGTGCCGATTTCGCCATACCCGGATACATGTCGGTATATTCGTGGGTTTCACCAGCGATAGCCGATTTCAGATTGTCGGACGTTCCACCGATCGCGAGACCGGTTGCAGGATCGCCAACTTCTTCAAGAAATTCAAGATGACCATGGGCGTGACCGGTTTCACCTTCTGCGGTAGAGCGGAAAACAGCAGCAACATCATTATAGCCTTCGATGTCAGCTTTCTGGGCGAAATAGAGATAGCGACGGTTGGCCTGGCTTTCTCCGGCAAAGGCGTCTTTCAAATTCTGTTCGGTTTTGCTTCCCGCTAGTCCCATGTTCTTCTCCTATGGCGTGATTGAAATGAATACCGATCTGAAGAATCGGATTGATTAACGACTAGCCGTGCTTGAAGACTGATTCCATTGAATTTTTTGATCGGTGACGATCGGAAAAATCAATCAGTTAGTTGCGACTTATTCGCAATAACGATCTGTCATTCCGGACACCGCTTCAACTGGTAGATATCTGGCTCAATCGTGAAATCAAATCGATTGCTGTCCACGACAGATACCGGACCATCCATCCGGAACCGCCCGCCCGCTTCGCCGGTTTCCTCGTCAATCGCTAGATCGTCAAGGCTCAACACCAGCTTGCCGTCCTGCCAGATCCAGGTGCCGACCAGATCTTGCGAAACGAAATTGCCACCACCGATCATCGTCCAGTTGGTCGGTGCCTCGCAGCTTTCATCCAGCAAGGCCCAGCGCCCCTCGAAATAGCCAGGATCAATTTCATTGACATCCTGCGCGGCGACCGGCGCGATCGGCACTGCCAGCACCGCAAACAGGAGATTGCGCCAGTCCATCTATTTTTTCATGATATCCAGAGCGGCAGCAGTCAGCGCCTCTGCCCCGGTGGTGATCACCTTCTCTGCCTCCGGCGCCCAGGTCGAACTGTGAAGCGAAGGCAGTTTTGTGCCCTCCGTGAGCGACGCCTGATATTCCGCCATCGGCACACCGCCGACCCAGAAAATCATGCTTTTGATATTTTCATCCGCACGGCGGTAGCGGCTAAAATCTTCGCCGCCCATCACCGGTTTCGACTGCACGACCCGTTCCTTGCCAAAGCGTGTTTCAAACAGCTTCGCCATCTCCAGCGTAAATTCCGGACTGTTATAGGCAGCTGGCGTAAACTCCGTTTCGCGCAGCGTGACCACCGGCATGTGGTCTTCCGGCATGCCAGCGGCAATTGCCTCGCCGCGCGCAATGCGCTTGATCCCGTCGAGCAGCTTGGCCCGCGTGTCATCGCCGTAGCTCCGCACGGTGATCAGCAGCAAGGCTTCGTCCGATATGATATTATGTTTGGAGCCGGCCTGGAAACTGCCCACCGTCACGACGGCCGGGTCTTGCGGATCTATTTCACGGCTTACCAATGTCTGCAACGAACCGACGATACGGCTGGCCAATACGACAGGATCCTTGGTTGTGTGCGGATAGGCGCCATGGCCGCCGACGCCCTTCACCTGGATATCGACACTGTCGACATTGGCCAGGGCAAAGCCTGGCGCATATCCGATATAGCCAGCAGGCGCACCGGCTGCATCATGGAAGGCAAGCGCATATTCCGGTTTCGGAAAACGGGTGTAAAGCCCGTCTTCCAGCATCGCCAGCGCGCCCTCCCCGGTCTCTTCCGCCGGCTGCAGGATCATCACCAGGGTGCCCGCCCACTGGTCCTTGCGCGCCACCAGTTGCCGCGCCGTCGCTACCCAGCCGGTCATATGCGTGTCGTGACCGCAGGCGTGCATGACATAGGTATCATTGCCCTGACGGGTTTTTGCCTTGGCGGTTGAAGCGAAAGACAGTCCGGTTTTTTCTTCCAGCGGCAATCCATCCATATCGGCGCGGATCAACACGGTCGGTCCTTGGCCATTTTCCATGACGGCAACCACGCCGGTACCGCCGACCTTTTCGGTGACGGTAAAGCCAAGACGCCGCGCTTCGGCGGCCAGTTTCGCAGCCGTGCGCACCTCCTCGCCGCTGAGCTCGGGATTGCTGTGCAGATCGCGGTAAATTTCCATCAGTGACGGAAGGTCGGCGGAGATGGCGTCTGTCAGGTCGTCGGCAAATGCCGGTGAAGCCGTCAGTACCGAAGCCGCCGCCAGCAAAGCAAATTTCGTAAATTTCCGCATCATCATCCCCATTTCATATGTCCACATTCCGGTTATCGTCGACCTGACTAATCCGGCCAAGGCCGCTTGTCAGGTCCAAAATTCATTTCACCGGCGTCAGCTCCATCACATCGACCTTGCTTTCATAGGCCGGGAAAGGAAAGATCATCCGCCACCGGTTGATACCGATCCGCTGGACAACCGCAGCCTGATCGCGTTTCGCGCTTTGCCCGTAGGGCACAAGAGCATCCTCATAATGATAGATGAGCGTCCCGAGATAGACAGACTGGTCCTGCCCCGTCTTGTCGATCCAGCCTATCGTGCGCTGGGACCCGGTCAATTTGGTGAAATGCTTGCGACCGTTCTGGTCCACCACCCGGCATTTGAACGGGCTGTAAGCGATATAGGGGAGCCCTCCGTCCGGGTCGCCGTCCAGTTTGGTAATCGAACAATGGTAGAGGCCCTGCGGGATATCGCTGTTGCTCAGCGCCGCACCGGTTTCGAACAGCGGGGAACGGGCAGCGAGCGCCGCGCCTTCTCCCGCTCCTTCAACACCCGCCCGGCCAATGTCCAGCGCCTCTCTCCATCGATCCAGCCGCCCCGCATCAGCCGCCGTGGCCTGCTCGGGCCGATTGCTGTCGGCCTGAGGCCCGGCAGCTGCAGCCGCCAGTATCAGAACCCCTGCCATCATTGCGCCGTCCATCCCCCGTCGATCGAGATATTCGAGCCGGTAATGGAGCGGGCTTCATCCTTGCACAGAAATATTGCCAGGGCGGCGATCTGCTCGATCTGGACAAACTCCTTGGTCGGTTGTGGAGCGAGCAGGACGTCGTTGATCACCTGATCACGAGTCAGGCCGCGCACTTCCATTGTATTGGGGATCTGCCCCTCGACCAGAGGCGTCCATGTATAGCCGGGCGAGATCGTGTTGACCGTGATGCCATGGGTTGCCACTTCCAGAGCAACCGTTTTGCCAAAACCGTCGAGACCGTGCTTGGCCGCATTATAGGCCGATTTATACGGGCTCGCGACCTTGCTGTGCATCGAACCGGTGTTGATGATGCGGCCCCATCCCTTGTCCTTCATTCCCGGCACCACCGCCTTGGTCGCATGAAAGGCGCTGTTCATGATGATATCCATGATCGCGTTCCACTTGTCCTCGGGGAACTCGTCGACCGGTGCGACAAACTGGATACCGGCATTGTTGATCAATATGTCGACCGTACCCAGTTGCTCCGCGCAATCGCTGCACATCTGTCGGATTTCTTCCGGCTTGGTCATGTCGGCATCGCTATAGGCCGCCTTCGCCCCGCTCAGCGCTTCGAGTTCCTGGCGCAGCGATTCGATCTCTTCGCCGTCGCCAAAGCCGTTGATCATGACCGCAGCGCCTTCTTCCGCCAGCGCCTTAGCATAGCCGGCGCCAATGCCCGACGTGCTGCCCGTGATCAGTGCTGTCTTGCCCTTCAAAAACATCGATATTCTCCTTTGTGGCGACCTTAAAACTGTCGCACCGGACTGCAATGCTTTTGTAAAAGAAATCAGCGCCACTTGCGCTTTTTTCCAAATCAGGCGAATTGAAAAGCAACGAGGAGACTATCAATGCGTTTGGACGATCTGGACCCCAGCAAGAATGTACGCGATCAGGGCCGCGGGGGCGGCGGCAGCTTTGGCGGCGGGGGCGGTGGCGGCCTGGGTTTGCTGCTCGGCTTTCTGCCGATGCTGCTCGGCCGGAAAATGGGCTGCGGCACGATATTGCTAATCGGCGGCGCGGCACTTGCGTTCATGTATTTCAGCGGTGGCGGTTTGCAACTGGCCGGAGACACCGGCAGCGGCGGATTCCAGTCGGAACGTTCCGGCTCCAATGTGGCGTGCGATACGGAAGAGGAACTCTTCGCCTGTCAGGTACTCGCCTCGACCGAACAGACCTGGGACAAGCTGTTCCGGCAGCAGGGCCAGACCTACCGTCCGACCACCCTCACCTTTTATGACCAGTCCGGCCAGTCGGGCTGCGGCGCCGCGCAGGCGGCGATGGGTCCGTTTTATTGTCCAGCGGATCAGGGCGTCTATCTCGACACCAGCTTCTTCCGCGAAATGTCGACGCGGATGGGTGCCAAGGGCGATTTTGCTCAGGCCTATGTAATCGCGCATGAAGTCGGCCACCATATCCAGAATCTGTCCGGTGTCGCGAGCCAGGTCCGCAACGCGCAAGGCCGGGCGAGCAAGGCCGAAGGCAATGCGTTGCAGGTCCGGATGGAATTGCAGGCGGACTGCTATGCCGGCGTCTGGGCGGCGCAAAATGCCGACCGGATGGAACCGGGCGATGTCGAGGAAGGCCTGAATGCGGCGCATGCGATCGGCGATGATACGCTGATGCGCGGTGCCGGCCAGCGACCGGTGGAGAGCATGTTCACCCACGGCTCCTCCGAGCAGCGCATGGCCTGGCTGCGCAAGGGCATGCAGACCGGTAACCCGTCCTCATGCGATACTTTCGCAGCCGGCGCGGTCTAGAAACAATCGGGCTCCGGCGCAGCGCCGGAGCCCGTTCTTCGCTTAGGCTTTTGACCGGCTAATCGTGCCGGACCAGTCAAGCCGCCGGGTAACGAACATCACTCCCGCGAGCGCTGCAAAAATCAGCAGCGATCCGATCAGCAGCGAGTAAGCCTCGAGACTGAGCAATATGTAGATGGCGCCATAGAGACCGGCAAGCAATCCGCCGACCACCGAAGCCCTTCGCCAGCTGGACAGGACCGAGGCCGAATAGGCCGTGATCAGCCCGATCGTCGCCACCGATGCTGCGATATAGGCCAAGGCAAAACCGATAATCTCGGCAAAGGCCAGCAGCAGCACGAAGAACAACACCAGCGCAACGCCGACCAATATATATTGCACCGAGGAAATCCGGACCCCGCCAATCAGGTCAAACAGCAGGAACGCGACAAAGGTGAAGCCGATGATCAGGAAGCCATATTTCGCCGCGCGATCAACCTGCCCGTAAAGATCAACCGGCTGGATCAGATCCACCGTCGCGCTTGCAGCGGAAGCATTGCCATATTCGGGCCCGCTATAAGACATGTCTTTCGCGCGCATCGGCTGAACCTGCTGACCGCCATCCGTCGCGATCAGCGACGTGCCAAGAGCCAGATTGGTGATCACATATTTCGCCTCAAAGCCGTCGGCATTGATCGTCCTGCTTTCGGGAAGAAAACTTCCGGCAAAGCTGGGATGCGGCCATTCGGACTGGACGGTCCATTCGGTCTGACCGGCGTTGGGTGCGATTGTCAGACTTTGATTACCTTTGAAACGTACATCGAATGTAGCCTCAACCGCACCGCTTTCCAGCGCGCTGCCGTCGACAAAGGCGAAAAAGCCGCTATTCCCGGTAGCACCCAGTCCCTTGCCCGGCTGCAGTTCCAGCGCCTCGCCGTTGACGGTCACCTTATTGTCCCCGGCCAGACCGCGAGCGTCCGAAAGCCCGAAGCGCAATTCGGCGCGACTGAAATCAATCTGGTCGCGGGTCACGCCGTAACGATCCAGGTCTTCCGGAAGCTTGAACACCGCAGATCCGGTAATTGCCGTGTCATAGACAATGACCTTGTAAATCGCGCGCTTCTTGGTTTCGGTGTTCAGCCTGCTGTCCAGTTTCACCAGTTCCGGCGCGACGAACAGTTCGCGCGTCACGATATTGGTCCGGGTCACAGTCTTGCCATTCTGCTCGACAGATTCAGTGGTCTTCGCCTGATAGGGCAGCACGATCTGGGGGCCGGCAAAGACCTGCTGGCCGCCCCATCCCGAAACGATCGACTGCTGCGCCGTCTCGCTCTGGCTCTGGCGATCATAGTTGAGCAGCCAGACAGTGAACAGGGGGATGGTGATCAGAAATCCCATCAGTACCACCATCAGGAATTTTCTGCCGGGCGATCGCTCCGGCTTGACCGGATCATATCGTTCCTCAACAACTGTCATCATCTATTCTCCCTCTCCAATCGCAACAAAGGTTGATTGCGATAATCCCCGCTTCCACTAAACTGCCCGCCAAACCTACGCATATGCTGCGACGAGCAGAGGCGCACGAGCGCCGAATCGAAAGGCCGTTATGAATATTTCGGATTGCCACAATGTGAACGACTTCCGCGCGCTCGCCCGGAAACGCCTGCCTTTTCCGATATTTGACTATATTGACGGCGCGGCAGACGACGAAGTGACGCGGCGGCGGAATACCGAAGCCTATGAGCGCTGCGATCTGGTGCCCAATGTCCTTACCGGCGTCGAGAATATCGATATGAGTACAACAGTTATGGGACAGAAGCTGGCCATGCCGCTTTTCCTGTCCCCCACTGCCCTGCAGCGCCTGTTCCACTGGCAGGGAGAGCGGGCCGTCGCCCGGGCCTCCGAGAAGTTCGGCACGTTATTCGGTATCTCTTCTCTGGCCACCGTCAGCATTGAGGAAATCGGCTCCAGCATCAGCACGCCAAAGATGTTTCAGCTCTACGTGCACAAGGACAAGAGCCTGAACCGGTCGATGGTCGAGCGCTGCAAGGCAGCGAAATTCGACGCGCTGACCCTGACCGTCGACACGATCGTCGGCGGCAATCGCGAGCGTTGCCTGCGTTCCGGCTTCACCAGCCCGCCCCGGATCACCCCGACCAGCTTCTGGAGCTATGCCGCGAAACCGGCCTGGGGACTGAACTACATGTTCCGCGACAAGTTCGAATTGTCCAATCTGAAGGACCATGTCTCGGAAGGCAGCAGCGTTCCCAATTCCGTCGCCGACTATTTCACCAATATGCTCGACCAGTCGCTCGACTGGAAGATGGCGGAGGAAATAGCGAAGGACTGGGACGGGGAATTCTGCCTAAAGGGGATCATGTCGGTCGCCGACGCTAAGCGTGCGGTCGATATCGGCGCAACCGCGATCATGGTCTCCAATCATGGCGGCCGGCAACTGGACGGCAGCCGCGCACCGTTCGACCAGCTGGCCGAGATTTGCGACGCGGTCGGCAACAAGCTGGACGTGATCTGCGATGGTGGCATTACCCGTGGCAGTCATGTGCTCAAGGCGCTGAGCGTCGGCGCCAAGGCCTGCTCGGGCGGGCGCCTCTATCTTTACGCTCTCGCCGCCGCCGGACAGGAAGGTGTTGAACGGATATTGTCTTTGTTGCAAAATGAAATTGAACGCGACATGAAACTAATGGGCGTCACGGCGGTTGATCAGTTGAACCGCGACAATTTGCGATATCGCTGACCGGCGCGCCCAGGGGATTGATATGACATATATGAAATATTGGACAGGCATTATGCTGGCAGCCGGCGGGCTGGCCACAGCCGCTCTGGCGCAAGAAGGCGCCCGCCAGGACTCAACCCTGGAACAGGCGGGCAACAAGGTCACCGAGCCATTTGATGGCAAGGAAGTCCCGCAGAAATTGTTGGATATTCAGGATGATCCCTATTCGCTGAGCGGCCTGCGCCGTTGTGCCGCGATCATCACCGAGGTCCGCGAACTCAATGCGGTGCTTGGTCCGGACGTGAATGAGGAAATCGACAAGAGCCTCGCCAGGAAACGGGAAGAAACCGCAGCGCGCGTTGCTGGCAGCGCTGTCGGGTCGATCATCCCCTTTGGCGGAATCATTGGCGAAGTGACCGGCGCCAATGCCGAGCGCCGCCGCTATAACAAGGCGGTCTATGCGGGGACGGTCAGGCGCGGATTCCTGAAAGGCGTCGGCCTGCAGAAAGGATGCAAGGCTCCGGCGCGCCCGTGAAGCCATCGCTAGAACTTACCGGAAAGTATCAACAAGAAACCATAGCGCAATAGCGGCAAGCATCACCGCGAAACCACGTCGCACCAGTCGTGCATAGGGCCCGGTGGTGAGCCAGCCATGGGCGCGGCCGGCCAGCAATACGATGGCAATATGGATCATCGTCGCGACTGCGACATAGGCGATTGACAGCTGCAGGGTCTGCATCGCGACCGACTCGTTTGCGACAACATGGACCGGCAGGACCGCGACAAAAAATACAGCCGCCTTCGGATTGAGCAGATTGATAACAAGCCCGCGCCGGAAATGCTTCGCAGCCGTACCATTTTTATGGATCGCCGACGGTGAGACTTCCCGCTCGTCAACCCAGGCCTCCCACGCCAGCCAGAACAGGAACCCTGCTCCGGCATAACGCAGCAGCTCGAATATCAGCGGCGAAGCATGGGCCAGCTGCGCCAGTCCCAGGGCCGAGCCCGCCGCCACGATCGCCAGCCCCAAAGCAATCCCCGCCGTCGCCGCAAAACCCGCGCGCCGCCCTTCGCCGGCACTGAGCAAGGCCAGCCAGCCCATGTTCGGACCGGGTGTCAGTTCGACCAGCAAGACGACAAGCAGGAAGGAAGGGAGCATCGGCGCGAGCATGACATTGCTTCTATCGGGATTGGCAGGTGCCGGAAAGGGATTGAAAGCTTTTGGAACAAATATTTAACAGTTCCAGCCCGTCATGCCAGCGAAGGCTGGCATCCAAACCAATCTAACTTTACCCCCAAACTGGTGAAACGCGCCTATGTCTACATCATGACCAACAGACCCTTCGGTACGCTGTACATTGGCATGACTACCAGTCTTCCAGCGCGCATATTCCAGCACAAGAACGGCTCCGGCTCTGACCATTGTCGTGAGCACGGTCTGGATCGGCTTGTCTATGTCGAAGAATATAGTTCCCCATATGAAGCAATCGCGCGCGAGAAGGCGATGAAAGCGTGGAAGCGGCGCTGGAAAACCGATCTGATTATCAAAGCCAATCCCGAATGGCGCGATCTATGGGATGACCTGAATTCCTAGAAATGAAAGATCGCCGAAGAAATCCGTCATGCCAGCGAAGGCTGGCATCCAAACCAATGGTGCGGTGAGGAAACAGTCGTCCCTCATTCAAAACCGGGTTATGCCCCAGCCTGCGCTGGGGCGACGATTAAAGGTGGAGACACTTCAATCGTCGCCGGAACCTAATAAACCCGCTTCTTCGGCTTCACATAGGTCGCTTCGTCGGTCAGCGTATAATCATGCACGGGGCGATAGCTGATCTTGCTCTTGCCGCCCTTGCCGCCCCAGCCTTCGAAGGTGATGACGGTGTGCTTCATCCATTCCTTGTCGTTCCGGTCTTCATAATCCTCGTGCATGTGCGCGCCGCGGCTTTCCTTGCGGTTCGCGGCGGCCTTGATCGTCACCATTGCCTGGCTCATCAGATTGTCGAGCTCGAGCGTCTCGATCAAATCGGTGTTCCAGATCAGCGAACGGTCGGACACGCCGACATCGGCGAGCTTGGCATTGACCTTGTCCATCGCCGCGACGCCCTCTTCGAGCAGCTTGTTGTCGCGGAACACGGCGGCGTGCGCCTGCATCGTCTTCTGCATTTCGAGGCGCAGCTCGGCGGTCGGGATCGAGCCCTTGGCGTTGCGGAAATGGTCAAGCCGCTGCAGTGCCAGATCGGCGCTGTCCTTCGGCAGTGGCTTGTGCGACGCGTTCGGCACCAGCTTTTCCTTGAGCCGCAGACCGGTCGCGCGGCCAAAGACCACCAGATCAATCAGCGAGTTGGAGCCGAGACGGTTTGCACCGTGGACGGAAACACAGGCCGCTTCACCAACCGAATAGAGACCTGGGACAATCGCGTCCGGATCATCCTTGGTCGGATTGATCACTTCGCCATGATAGTTACAGGGTATGCCGCCCATGTTGTAATGGACCGTCGGCACCACCGGCAGAGCTTCGCGGGTCAGGTCGACGCCGGCAAAGATCTTGCCGGTCTCGGTGATACCCGGTAGCCGTTCGGCCAGAACTTCGGGCGCGATATGGTCCAGATGGAGATAAATGTGATCCTTCTCCGGCCCGACGCCGCGGCCTTCGCGGATTTCGGTGGC
>TARA_R110001599_G_scaffold35756_5_pt1 | contig 21935 bp, 22 predicted proteins | sample TARA_R110001599 | Tara Oceans TARA_R110001599 (sample SAMEA4398360) | marine metagenome | biome: Polar Biome; feature: [MES] marine water layer (ENVO:01000295) within the mesopelagic zone...; material: water (ENVO:00002006), including particulate matter (ENVO:01000060) such as......
CACAATTAGATCAGCCCCTTGCCTTCCTGGTCACATAAGTTCCTGGAGCGTCGCCCAAAATTTCCTGGCCGTTGTCACCGGGATTACGCGCTTGGATCTGCTTTTTGGATCGATTCGCCAGCCAGTCTCCCCATCTCGGCCACCATGATTCCTTGTGAAACGTCGCGCCTTGCAACCATGCTTCGTGGTCAAGCCCGGTAGCGGCGTTGGTGTAATGCCCATACTTGCCTTTGCTGGGTGGATTGACGATCCCGGCGATGTGGCCTGATTGGGTCATGATAAAGGTCTTGTCCTTACTCCCCATCATCTGAACGCCGCGATAACTGTCTTTCCAGGGTGCAATATGATCGGTTTCGCAACCAACCGCGCATAGCGGCACATCGATATCGCTCAGTTCCAGATGGTGGCCCAACAAATCAAAGCCTCCATCGGCCAGCCTGTTCTGCTGACAAAGCCCGCGAAGATATTCCATCGCCATGCGTTCGGGCAGATTTGCGCCGTCGCCGTTCCAATACAGCAGGTCAAAAGCTGGGGGGGTGTCGCCCATCATATAGCTCTTGATCGCAGGCCCATAGACCAGATCATTCGACCGCAAGAAAGAGAATGTCCGCGCCATGATAATCGAAGGCAGAATACCTTTGTCTTTGGTTTCGGCTTCTATTCCGTCAATAAAGTCATCGGTCAGGAACGGTTGGAATTCGCCTTGATCCGAAAAATCTGTAAGCGCCGTGAAAAAGGTCGCAGACTTTACCGATGTATCACCGCGCTGCTTCATCAATGAAAGCGTGAGCGCCAGTGTGGTCCCTGCGATACAGTAGCCCACTGCGTTAACCTGATCCTCGCCGGTGATTTTCTTGACCTCATCAATAGCGGTCATGAATCCGTCCTGGATGTAGTCCCCCATACCGGTGTCGCGATAGGATCGGTCGGGGTTGATCCACGACACCATGAACAGGGTATGGCCCTGATCGACGATCCACTTCACCAGACTGTTCTGCTCTTTCAAATCCAGGATGTAAAACTTGTTGATCCAGGGTGGAAATATCACCACGGGTGTCGCGTGCACTGTCTCGGTGCTGGGGCTGTACTGGATAAGCTCGAACATCCGGTTGCGAAACACCACCTTGCCCGGCGACGTTGCAATGTTGCGGCCAAGCTCAAAAGCGTTTTCATCGGCCAAGCGGACGACCAGCTCTCCGTTGTTGGCCTCAAGATCCGAGATCAGGTTTTCCAGGCCTTTGATAAGGCTTTCGCCTTCGGTCTGCACAGCGCGTTCCAAGGCATCGGGGTTGGTCGCCAGAAAATTCGTGGGGCTCATCATGTCGATAATCTGGCGACTGAAATATTGCAGGCGTCTTTTCTCGGCGGGCTCCAGGTCGCTGGCATCATTGACAGCTTGGCTCAGGGCTTCGGCATTGATGAGGTATTGCTGTTTGACAAAATTGAAATATGGATGCGAGCTCCATAACGGGTTGGCAAATCGGGGGTCATCGGGGGTTTTATCCTCGGGGGCTTTCAGCGACCCCTTGGCGAGAGCTTGCTGCGCCTCGATGAAATGTCCCACCGATTTACTCCAAAAGGACACTTGATGCTCGATCAGTTTGGCGGGGTTTTGCATGGCTTCGGACCAATAAGACTGCGCGGCTTTTGTAAACAGCTCTTGATTCGGGGCGTCTAGGCTTGATTGATGGGTTTCCCGACCAATCAGTATCTGCGTCAATCGTGCACCTAGTGCTTCAACTTTGTTCAGGTTTTCCGTCATCCTCGCCAATGCGGCAGTATTCGTGGCTTCGGTCGTGTTTGTTGTTGTTGTCATGGTAACCGTTCCTCCCTATGTTTGCACTCGCAGCATCGCGCCGACCTGACTGGGAGGGGACCGGCGGAATGCCCAAGCACAGGGCCAACCAACAGGAGACCCCTTCATGAAGTATATGGCATCTTACGACCTAATGGAAACGATGAGAAACACCAATCAGTGGCTTGGTGCGACGGCATTGGCTATGGCTTCCTCCCCGGCTTTTGCCGCGATCCCCAATCCGGCTTTGAACTGGATGGCCGCATGGGGCGAAGTGACCGAGCGCAGCTTTTCGCGCATGGTCGTCAAACCAGATTGGAACATACCTCCGACTGTTGGTGACGATGGTGCCGATCATTCGGTGGATATCAAAAAAGTAATAGAAGGCCCTTTCGGAGACCTCATCCGGTTTGTGGTTCAGGGCCGTGAAATCCCCAAACGCAAAATCCTGTTGGTCGCACCGATGTCTGGCCACTATGCGACCCTGCTAAGATCCACGGTCATCAGCCTGATACCGGATGCCGATCTTTACATCACCGACTGGCACAATGCCCGCGACATTCCCGTCAGCGCGGGGAAGTTCGACGTTGAAGATTACACGCTGCATCTTGTCGAATACATGCGCCACCTTGGGCCTGACGTCCATGTCATTGCCGTGTGCCAGCCTGCACCGCTGACGCTGGCGGCGACTGCCTACCTTGCCGAAGAGGACCCCAAGGCTCAGCCTCGGTCGCTGACCTTGATCGGCGGCCCTATCGACCCCGAAGCCAAGGCGACCGAAGTTACCGATTTCGGCCACCGCGTGAACATGGGCCAGCTCAAGGAGATGATGATCCAGCAAGTCGGCTTCCAGCATCAGGGCGTGGGACGCAAAGTCTATCCCGGTCTGCTTCAGCTTAATTCCTTCATCTCGATGAACATGGAAACTCACGCCAAGGCTTTCCGTGATCAAATCATGCGGGTCGCGCAGGGCGAAGCGACTGATCACGATAAACACAACAAGTTCTACGACGAATATCTTGCTGTCATGGACATGCCCGCCGAATTCTATCTTTCCACGGTTGAACGTATCTTTAAAAATAACGAAGTCGGGAAAAACCAGTTCAGCGTCGGCGGCAAGCCAATCGATATCGGCAAGATCACCACTGTTGCCGTCAAAACTGTCGAAGGGACGAAAGACGATATTTCCGCGCCCGGTCAGTGTATCGCGGCGCTGGCCCTATGCACCGGCTTGCCGGAAGACAAAAAGGCGAGCCATCTTGAAGAGGGTGCCGGTCACTATGGCATTTTCGCGGGGAAAAGCTGGCGCGACAACATCCGCCCTCTGGTTCTCAAGTTCATCGATGCAAACCAGGCACCGCAGACAAAAACAGTCGTAGAAAAACCTGCCAGCACCAAAGACGCGCCGGTTGCTCCTGCCAGCGCCAAAGCCGCGCCGGCTGCATCTGCCAACGCCAAAGCCGCGCCGGTTGCACCTGCCAGCGCCAAAGACGCGCCGTCAAAGTCGGCGGCGAGTGCAGCGCCTGCTTCGGTACCCGGTGCAGCCAAGGCAACATCACCCAAGACTGCTGAAGCCAAGGGGCCTTCCACGCCAGCACCCGAAGCCAAGGCTCCGCCGACCAAATCGACGCCAGTCTAATCTATCACCCGCCCATAGTCGCCCCTGACCGGGTGTTTGGGCGGGTCTTGCCATTTTCAGCGAAGCGCAGACGGTATCTTCATCCAACTTCTCAAAGCGACGGTTGACGCTTGAGGTTGCTCCAGGGTGGGAAGCAGACCGGCACCGGCGATGACGCTCAGGGTCGCGTTGGGAATGAGTTCCGCCATGAAACTGTGACGTTTGATCCTGTTCAGCTTTTCGACATCGCCGCACATCACCAAAGCGGGGACTTTGCACGTGCGCAATACCGCTTGCTGATCACGCCCGCGCTGCAAGGCACGCGCCTGGCGCACGTACACCTCGGGGCCTAGCGTTTCGGCCATATCCATCGCAATGTCGATAATCGCATTGCGGTTGGGCCCCGGTGCCAAAAAGCCCGGTTGGATTTCGTGGTTCATGACATCCGCCATCCGACCGGATTTCGCCTTGACGATCAACAGTTCCCGCGCCGCCGCGACCTGAGGCGTTTCGGCTATCGGGTTGGTATCGATCAACGCAATCCGCATGACGCGATCCGGGGCACGGCGCATGACCTCCAAGGCGATAATGCCGCCTAGCCCAAGACCCGCCAAAGCAAAGCGTTTAGGCAGTTGATCCAACAACCCCGAGGCAATCTCCTCGACCCTTTCACCCAAGGTGACTGGAGCAACGGTAACGGAAAGCGTCGATGACAGAGCGGCGATTTGCGGCCAAAAGACTCGTGCGTCGGACATCAGACCGGGCAAGAGAACCAAAGGTTCAGCCATAAGCGTCACACCGACTTTTCATTTCGTTCCTCGCCTGCGGATATGATGTAACACGGCCATTACGGCCGATAACATCACGGATAGGCGATCCCACGCAAGGGCGGAAAATCAGCGTAGCGTTGTTTGCGAAGGTCGGGAGGCTCTGACGGCATCGCACCGCTACGTAAAAGCATGCCCCTTGGTGTGATGTAACTGGATATCGTTCGCAGCGGACCGGGGCGCCAAACCAGATTGAATGCCGCCAGCTTGGGGAAAAACCACATCTCGGAATAGGCCAGATGGTCATGGACCCACCAGGCCAGATCGCGCCAATCGCGCCCTTGTTGGTACTGATCCGCGAACCAGGGGATGACGATGGTTGCGCCGGCGATCGCATCAGCGCCCCTGCCCCGGTCCCAAATATGGCATTCGGCCGGATTATCGTTCGCGGCACAGTTAAGCTTGTGAACGTTCCCAAAGCGGTTGAGAGAGGGTGAACGGTACCCCGATCGCACCGCTATTCTGCCGAACGTTTCTTCAAGGGGGTCAAGCAGCGTCGTGCAGAAGGCACGCCCGTTCTTGATGGCCACGTCTGGCCGGTCGGGAATATTCGGGATGCCGTGAAAGGCGGATATCTCAGAAAAAAGAAAGTCACGCATGAAAAAGTGCTTCGACAGGCGCGTCCTTCCAAAGGTCTCCAGGCTCCACATGCTGGCAGGTTTTCGCATGGACACGTCCTTTGTTTCGAACCACGTCGCCTTGCGCAGTTCAAGGCTTGCCTAGGTCGCCAATGCGATCACCTGGTTCAGCGCATCCGACAACAACGACAGACACCTGTCATCAGAAAACCGATGATCAGCATCCTTGACGAGCTGCAACTGCATGTCCGGTCCTTGTGCATGTTCAAGCAGACGCACAGCGGTGGCAACGCTGACCGCAGTATCGGCTGTTCCTTGAAGAAACCGCGTGGGAAACGGCAGGGAAAGCGTGTCGCGCAGCACCAACTGCTTTCGGCCATCCTCAATCATGCGGCGCGTTATGACGTAGGGCTCCATATAGTCCGACGGCAGTTCGACCTGCCCTTCATCGACAAGCGTTCGCTTTTGGGCATCCGTGAAGCTGGCCCAATAACCGTCTTCGGTAAAGTCGGGGGCTGCGGCGATGGTGACCAATCCGGCAATAGCATCGGGCATAGCCCGCGAGAGCAGCAACGCCTGCCACCCCCCCATCGATGACCCCACCGGAATGATCGGGCCGTCAGTCAGTGCCGTGACAGCGGCTCTTGTATCTTCGGCCCAATCGCCGATGCAGCCGTCGGTGAATAACCCCGAGGATTCTCCGTGACCAGAATAGTCGAAGCGCAAAAAGGCGTGGCCTGTCCGAACAGCCCATTCTTCCAAGAAAACCGCCTTGGTTCCCATCATGTCTGATTTCAAACCACCCAGAAAAACAACGCAGGGGCCGCGTCCCTCAACCCGGTGAAAGGCCAGTTTGCGGCCTTGTGGCGTGTCCAGATACGAGGTCGCTGTCATCCGCCCAGATACGTGCCCTTGGTTGGTCTGTAGAAAATCTTTTGATTGTGCAAGCGTCCAAGCAGATCGTCGATTTTACGCAAGGAATCTTCTGTCGCATCGACAGGCAACATCGCCTGCGTGCCGTTTAGGGCATCCATGGAAAGATCGCGCTTGGTCACGTGCAGTGCTGCCTCGATCAGGTCAATATCGCTTATCGAGAGATCGAAATTGCGATTGTAGTTGGACATGATGAACCTCTCTTGGATCAAATTCATCCTTGCATCATAGAAGCTGTGTCGCCTGCGTTCAATCGGCACCTTGGGCCCGCGCAGGACCAATTGCCGCAGACGCCCCGGGACAACCCGGCCTATGGGTCCGCAACGGTCGCAAACGCCTCGCCGGTGCCGTCGTGATATTGACAAGCCTGCGCAGCACCGCCAGATAGGCCACGGATATAAACCCGCAACCGGGCGTCTCGTAGGCGCCAAACCGACGAGGAGGCCAGCATGGCTCAGATTACTCTCACCCTTCCCGATGGCAACGCACGGCAGTATGACGCAGGTATAACTGCGGGCGACGTGGCCAACGACATCTCGAAGTCGCTTGGCAAGAAGGCGATCAGTGCGACCGTGGATGGTGCGCATGTCGATCTGGCGTGGCCAATCAACGCCGATGCCGACATCGCGATCCATACCATGGCGGACGAAGATCAGGCCAACGAATTGCTGCGCCATGACCTTGCGCATATCATGGCCCGCGCCGTTCAGGAAATCTGGCCAGAGACCAAAGTGACCATCGGGCCGGTCATCAAGGATGGCTGGTATTACGATTTTGACCGCAAGGAACCGTTTTCCCCCGAAGATCTTGGTCTGATCGAAAAGAAGATGAAAGAGATCATCAACAAGCGTGACGCTATCCGCACCGAAGTATGGGACCGCCCCCGCGCCATCAAACATTACGAAGACCTGAACGAACCCTACAAGGTCGAACTTATCGAAGCGATCCCCGGCGATGAGCCGCTGCGCATGTATTGGCACGGTGACTGGCAGGATTTGTGCAGAGGTCCGCATCTTCAACACACCGGACAGGTTCCCGGCGACGCGTTTAAACTGATGTCCATTGCCGGTGCATACTGGCGCGGCGACAGCAACCGCCCCATGTTGCAGCGCATCTACGGTGTCGCCTTCACCGGCAAGGAAAAACTGCGCGCCCACCTGAATATGCTTGAAGAAGCCGCCAAGCGCGACCACCGCAAGCTGGGTCGCGAGATGAACCTGTTTCACATGCAAGAAGAAGCACCCGGACAGGTTTTCTGGCACCCCAACGGGTGGCTGATCTATACCCAGCTTCAAGACTATATGCGCCGCAAACAACGCAAGGGTGGCTATGTCGAGGTGAATACGCCCCAGGTTGTCGATCGCAAACTTTGGGAAGCGTCGGGCCATTGGGAAAAATACCAAGACCACATGTTCATCGTGGAAGTCGATGAAGAACATGCGCGGGAAAAAGCCGTCAACGCGCTTAAACCGATGAACTGCCCCTGCCACGTTCAGGTTTTCAACCAGGGTTTGAAATCCTATCGGGACTTGCCGTTGCGCATGGCTGAGTTCGGTTCGTGCAATCGGTATGAACCCTCTGGGGCTCTTCACGGCATCATGCGGGTGCGCGGATTTACCCAGGACGACGGACATATTTTCTGCACCGAAGACCAGATCGAAGCGGAAACCGCCACATTCATCGCGTTCCTGTCTGAGATCTACAAAGATCTCGGTTTTGAAAGCTTCAGCGTCAAATTTTCAGACCGCCCCGAAAAACGCTCAGGCTCTGACGAGGTGTGGGACAAAGCGGAATCCGCCCTTTTGTCTGCCACCCGCGCTGCCGGTATTGAACCGACGTTGAATCCCGGCGAAGGCGCGTTCTACGGCCCAAAGCTTGAATTTGTATTGACCGATGCCATTGGCCGCGATTGGCAGTGTGGCACCCACCAGGTTGATTTTGTGCTGCCGGAACGGTTGGATGCGTCCTATATCGGGTCGGACGGCGCGAAGCACCGTCCTGTGATGCTGCATCGGGCGACCTTGGGGTCATTTGAGCGGTTTATCGGGATTCTGATCGAAGAACATGCGGGCAAGCTGCCGTTCTGGCTGGCCCCGCGCCAGGTCGTCGTTGCATCCATCACCTCTGACGCAGATGACTATGTCCGCGAGGTTGTTGCGACGCTACAAGCACAAGGTGTGCGCGCCGAGGCCGATGTGCGCAATGAAAAGATCAACTATAAGGTGCGCGAGCATTCGGTCGGCAAAGTGCCTGTCATTCTGGCGGTCGGTGCACGTGAGGTGGAAGAGAAGACTGTCTCGGTCAGACGCTTGGGCGAAAAGCAGACTTCGGTCCAACCTTTGGCCGAGGTGGCGGACGCTTTGGCGCTTGAGGCCACCCCCCCCGATTTGCGCCGCTGACTGAAACATTCGTAATTACTTCGCGACCGCATTGTTTGGAATATGACTGAATATTTCAACAATGCGGTTACGATCCGTGATAATCTACCGATTGTTACAAAAAACCTACCCAAATACTGACGCGGCTGTGACACACTGCTACGTGAGTGGATTTGTCGCAGGTTCGCGGATTTACTTGTCTTATCACCCATCAAACCAAACCATTAGAAGGACGAACATATGTCAGCTACTATGAAATCCCTTGCGGTCGCCGGAGCGATCGCCGCGGCAATGTCCGCACCCGCTACCAGCGCCAACGCGGCCTCGAAAGAAAAATGCTATGGCGTTTCGCTCGCGGGTAAAAACGACTGTGCAGCCGGTCCCGGTACGACCTGCGCCGGCACGTCGGTCAATGACTATCAAGGCAACTCGTGGACATTGGTTGATGCGGGAACGTGCGAAACCATGGAATTGCCCAATGCGGCAGACGGTTCCAAGCGCACCGGTTCGCTGGAAGCATTGACCCGCGACGTTCCTAGCTAAGCCTACAGAGGCGCATGATATCAATGGTTTCATGCGCCGCCGTCAGACCGCGCCAGCCCCGAGGGGAGACATGTCATGCTTGACAGTACCAGACAATTTGACCGGCTCCCCAATACGCCTGGCGTAGGATATAAACCTCAGCATTTCAAACAGCTCTGCGACGATCCTGATCCAGTTGAATGGATTGAGGTGCATGCGGAAAACTATATGGGTGACGGCGGCCGCCCCCGCGCGCAGCTTGCCGCGCTGTCTGAAAGGTTCGCCCTTTCGATCCACGGGGTGGGACTTAGCATCGGAGGAGAAATGCCGCTGGATGTCGACCACCTTAAACGGTTGAAAGCCCTATGCGATTGGGCAAAACCGGCCAGTTTCTCGGAACATCTTGCATGGTCCACCCACGGGTCAGAGTTCCTAAACGACCTTCTTCCGCTTCCCTATACACCAGCGACGCTGGCGCGTGTTGCGGACCACATCAATCAGGTTCAAGACACGTTAAGTAGAAAGATGCTGCTGGAAAACCCATCCAGCTATCTTGTTTTTGCTGCATCAACCTTATCTGAAACTGACTTTATTGCCGAAGTTGTCCACAAGACTTCCTGCGGTCTCTTGCTGGATGTCAACAATGTATTCATTTCATCAGTGAATCTTGGCATATCTGCGTCCCACTACATTGATGCCTATCCGATTAACCATGTTCACGAGATTCACGTCGGGGGCCACGATACGCAAACCGACGATTCCGGCGCGCCGCTCTTGATCGACACACACGGTCAACCAGTGGATGAGCCAGTTTGGGAGCTTTTGAAATACACGTTGGGCAAAACGGGTCCCAAGCCAGTATTGGTTGAATGGGACAACGACGTGCCCGATTGGCCCGCGCTACAAGCCGAAACCAAACGCATCGCAGAGGTTCTGGCCGCATGACATCCCTTGATACATTCCGCATGGGATTGCTCGATCCCGGCTACCCCGTCCCTAAGGGTCTGGAAAACGGCACCCGCCAGGCCGCAGGCAATCGCTATGACGTCTACCGCAACAACGTCACACATTCGCTGATCGCCGCACTTCGGACAGCCTTTCCGCTGGTATACAAAATTCTGGGCGGAAAAAGCTTTGACACCCTGGCACCGGCGTTTGTACGGGCGCACCCGCCCCGTTCTCCTTTGATGATGCATTATGGCGCTGAATTTCCTCAGTTTCTGGCCGACATGCCAGAGCTTTCCAAGTTTGGGTATCTGGCAGATTGCGCCAAGCTAGACCTTGCTTTTCGCGCGTCATACCATGCGGCGGACACTGTTCCGATTGACCCCACCGTGCTTCAATCTCTGCCGCTGGACGTGTTGATGCAGGAAAGGATGTTGCTTGCGGCCTCCACGCGCATCCTGCGATCCAACTGGCCGATATTCGACATCTGGCGCTTCAACAATGTCGCGGACGCGCCAAAACCCACACCGCAGGCGCAGGATGTCTTGATAACGCGTCCTGAATTCGACCCCCAACCCTACCTGTTACCGATGGGTGCCGCCTTTTGGCTGAATAGGCTCGGCATGGGTGATACATTTGAACAAGCATACGATGCAGCCTTGGCCGCCACGCCAGAATTTGATCTCTCGAAAAGCTTGATTGTAGCATTCCAAAGCGCTGCGTTCTGCAAAGTTCAGGGTTTTTAAGATGCTGAGACCCCTGAACATCTATGGCAATATCGTAGCATATATGGCGGATCAGGAATGGATCATTCCAACTTGTGGCCGCCTGCTTTTTGCTGCGACCCTTTTTATGTATTTCATCAATTCCGGCTTAACCAAGATTGGCCAAGGGTTTAGCGGTGCATTATCGCCCTCGATGGGCGCATATGTCCAAATTCTCCCCAAAGCGTTCGAGGCCGCCGGTTATGATCCGTCGGGTTTGGGCATGCTTCAGCACATCATCGTATATGCCGGCATACTCGCAGAATTCATCTTGCCGGTACTCATCGTGTTGGGGTTGTTCACCAGAATTGCAGCCCTGGGTTTGATCGTATTCGTTATGGTGCAGTCATTCACGGATGTATTTGGGCACGGACAGGTTGATGCGTTGGGCGGCTGGTTTGACAGATTTCCCGACAGTACAATATTGGACCAGCGGAGTTTCTGGGTGTTTGTGCTTTTGACGCTGGTCATAAAGGGCGGCGGGCCTTTCGCTGTCGACCGCTTGGCAGGCCTGCGACCCTCCCGGCTTCAAAATGCGCTATGACAAAGCTTTAACTTCGGCCTCTATTTCGTTGTTCCAACCTAGAAAAACCTGATCGTTGAACGCAATCAACGGGCGTTTCATCAATGTCGGATGGTTCGACAACAACACCAGGGTATCTTCGGCGCGTTGAGCGTCGGTCAACGCGCGCCACGTGGTCGAACGCTTGTTCACCAGCGCTTCGCCAAACGCCTCGAAGGCGTGGCCCATCACATCGGCGGGCACACCCTGTGCGCGGACGTCAACCAACTTTGCATCCGGTAGGCTTCGCATTGCCTTGCGACAAGTGTCACAATTCTTGAGTCCGTAGATCAGCATTCTCAATCCTAAATTTACGCGTTCTGCCTAGCTTGGCTTCACGCCACCGCAGCATCCTGCCTTGTCAATGCGGGGGCGCATTATCATGCGGGCGTATTGCAAACGGGGTGCGTTACCATGACGCTGTCATCATCCTATTGGGTTTTCAGCGCGGGGCACAGCACACGGACGACCGTTGGCGCATGAACGAACGGTCGCCCTGACCGGCTCTGCCGGCCTGGTCGTGACTAGCGACAGCCTTTGTCACCCGGGAAACAGGAATACCGGACAGCCCGGGGTTGGTGATGCGGATGATAGTGGCGTCCGTGGTGAGCTCTGTGGCGTGCCGGGTGCATCTTGACCTGTTGATAGGTCATGGACTGGTTTGGGGTACCACAAGAAATGATACCGTTGATAGCGACCGGCTGAAGCCCTGCGGGACAATAGTTTGCCGAACTGGGATACGGGTATACTTTCACCTCGGCAGAACCTTGAACGGGCACCAAGACCGCCCCGACCATCCCGATTATGCCAAATAATTCCATTTTAAAACGCATCTTGTCCCCCGCGATAGCTGAATAACCTTCTTTCAATGTGCCCAGCTCACCCGCATGTGTCTAGTCATTTCGTCCGGAAAGCCGATTTTCAGGTGTCAAAACAGCCGTGTAGGAAGGTGCGCTGGCCCATGAAACCGTATGCGCCTGCCATATGTGCGCGAAGGGGACAGACTGAATTTCGGGTACTTTTTCAGGAAACGATCAATCGCGATCCGCCCTTCCATACGGGCAAGCGTCAGGCCGACGCAGACATGCGGGCCACCTGCGAATGCCAGATGACGGTTGGGGTGCCGGGTAATATCAAAATGGGTCGGATTGTCGAATACCTCGGGGTCGCGATTGGCCGCGCCGATACACAAATGCAGATTCGTTCCAGCCGGAATTTCATACCCGCCGATCGCTACAGGCCTTGTTGTTTCCCGATTGCCAAACTGATTGGGTGACCGGAAGCGCAAAACCTCTTCGATACATGACGTAATCAAGCTTGGATCACGCGCAAGCTTGGAGCGTTGATCGGCGTGGTCATGCAGCAACGCAAGGCTCGACCCAATCAGGTTCGTTGTCGTTTCATGCCCTGCGTTCAGGATGAAAATACAGTTATGAATCAACTCGTTTTCTGTCAGTTCCCCGTGACTGTCGCCAAAGATAAGCCGGGTGAGCACATCGGTATCAGGGTCGCCCGGGGTCGCTTTGCGCCGCGCGATCAAGTCTTGCAGATAGGTTTTGAATTCGCTGACCGCCCGGTTTCCCTGTTCAAGCTGGGTCTGGGTCAACGTCGGCTCCAGCGCACCCAAGATGGCCAGCGACCAGTCCCGCAGGGGTCCGCGTTCGGTCATGGGCACGTCCAGCAGATTACCGATAATCTGAACCGGTATGGTCGCGGCGAAATCGTCGATCAGGTCAGGTTCGCGCGGCATCGTATCCAACAATTGGTCGACTACATCGATAAGTCCCGGTTCCATCCGGGCAAGCGCCTTGGGCGTCAGGGCGGCAGTCATGATGCGTCGCACGCGGGTATGCAGCGGCGGATCATTGAACACCAGCGACGTGGTATGATGCTCATACAACGCTGACCCCTGCCCAAACTTCGGGCCAAAAGCCGTTTTCTTGTCAGATACATAGATGTTGGTATCGCGGTAGATCGCGCTCAGGTCTGCGTGTTTGCAGATCAGGAATGACCCATCGGGTTGAGGGCAGACCGGAGTCTGATCCAGCAACTGATCGTAAAATGGAAACGGATCCTCGATGAAACCGTCCGGGGGCGATGAGAGGGTGAACATGCCTTGAATGTGCCCGGTTTCGTCGGAGTGTCAACGCTGCCTAGGAAGTGCGGAAGCAGAAATCCGCGTGGACGATGGGTCACGCCATCACGCAGCTGATGAACGACCGGAACACAGAGCTGCGGCCGCTGGAGTATATCGTCGAGGTAGACAAGGCGTGTGTCGGTGGTGCCCCATGCAGTGGTGGATTGGCTCCGGGTCCGCGTTTTCCGATGCTGTGCGGCGGACACTGAACCGCTTGCTGCTAAGTCCCCATGAACCGCCGCCGTGCCTCCACGGCTATGTTGTAACGTTGCTGGAGGTCAGCGATCAGAGCCATCGCAACGTGTTTGGCATCGTCACCCTCTGCCTCCCTGTAGCTCTGCTTCGCCGCATCGAGCAGCTTCTTGATTTTGAATTCCTCGGGCAAGGCACCTGCCTCGGCCATTATGCGGCCCGCTACTGCCGTCGCCATGTCAATGAATGCCTCGCCTGAGCGGTCTGCTAGCGGTCTCCCCTCACCTTCTAGGCCACGCAGTTTGCCCTCAGCAAGGGCCTTCTGGATTTGCCGCTCTACGAGGCGCTCAAAGGGTTCGGGCATACTATGTAGCTTTCCGGCCGACATTGCTTTCTGATCGAGAACACAGAGGTCATTTTATGTCAATGCGGGGAACGTCTCCAGAAGCAACAAGGCGATCGCTCAAGATCCTGCACGAGACGGCCGCTTCGCTTGCATCACCGACCTTCAGGGCAGGAGGAGCGGTAGCTTATGCTGATGATTTCATTTAAAAAAAAGCGAGCTACCCTACAACCTGCTGAAATTCGCGCCATTCCCCTTTTGACATCCCGGAACTTTCCTGGGTGACCTCTTCGCCCTTCACCATTTTGCGAATGCAATCGAGAGCCTTGCCCGACAGTGTCGCCCCGCCCAGGCGGTAATCCTCGAACGCGGAATAAGCGGCTGGGACCCAATCTGCCACGAGGTTGCAGATCGCATCTGCGTAAACGCGGATCTCGTATTGGGCATGGGCATCGGCCCGCAGTCGCAGGAAATGGAACAGATTGTGCAAATCTACCTTCCAATACCACTGGGTGTAGATGTTTGAGGGTAGATTCATCCGCGCCAGTTCCCTTGCCAGGCCGTCCTGGGGCTGCCCATCGGGGCCGGTTTCGCCGATCATTGACTCGTAGTTGTCATATGCGCGGTTGCTGTCGGTCTTGAGAATTTCAAGCACACGGGCCGCTTCCTCGCCCTCAAGCACGCCGCCGCGCCCCTGATTGTTCACGACACTTTGCGCATTCACGTGGTCGGGGCTCGGAATATAGAACTCGCGGTCAAGGATCGAATAGCGGGCAGAATATTCATTCACGTTTGCTGTCCGGTGGCGTATCCACTGCCGCGCGACAAATACCGGCAGTTTGACGTGCAACTTGATTTCGCACATTTCAAACGGGGTGGAATGCCAGTGCCGCATGAGATAGCGGATCAGCCCTTCGTCATTTTGTACTGTTTTTGTGCCTTTGCCATAGCTGACCCGTGCCGCCTGGCAAATCGCAGCATCATCGCCCATATAGTCAATGACGCGCACAAAACCGTGGTCCAGAACGGGGATCGCCTTGTACAGATGGGCCTCCATGCCTTCGGACACAGCCCGCAAGGTAGGTCTGGGATGCGCGCGCAGGGCGTCGATTTCGGCTTGTTGGTCTTTATTCAGTGGCATGGGGGACGTCCTGTCATATGGGCGTAGATTCGGCCCTCACTATATCTGCGCCAAGCCCACATCGAAACCGCTATATGCAGTATTGTTTTTGGGTAGCACTTTCGCGGAGAATACGCCCGAACGTTGTTGGAACATTGACAATCGCACCGCGAAATAGCGACTGTTGTAACAACAAAAAGAATATTTGAGGCAAATGGATTATGAAAACCGGTGTATCAGGGTTCGCGCTGTGTCTGGGGTTGGCGGCATGCGGCGGTGGTACCCCGTTCAACTCCGTGACCGTTGTAAATGGTGGTGGAAACGGGACAGGCGGCACCGCCATCCCCGAAACACTGGCCAACAACTTGAAAAGCTTCGCGTATAACCCCACTGCCCAGACCCTCACCGTCACGGGCATCAACGCAGACGACAGCCAGTTTACCGCAGCTTATCGCCGCCGTCCGGGCTTGGATCGAGCGGGATATGAAGCATACACAGCACAGGACGGTTCACTGGATCGCCACGTCACCGCCTACGTGAAAGACATCAATGGTTCCCGTGCAACTGTAATCGTTACCGGCGGCCAGTTTGAGGAATTCTTTTCGGGCGCTGGATATTCAAGTGCGTCGTATGTAGCACCGGTACAACCCGGAACGCAGGGCGAAGGTGGTCTGGTGACTTATGCTGGCAATTATGTCGGGCTGCTGAATATCGAAGGCTCAGGCGAGGATTTGACCTCAGTCACGCCAGGCACGCCGGATGACCCGCTGTCTGTGCAGGCGGCGGAGGTTACCGGAAAAGTAGTTATCACCGGCGACTTTACCGATGCAACCGTTGATGGGATCATCTACCAGCGGGAAATCGTGGACTATAAAACCGACGCGCCCTATAGCGTTCCCAACATTGCGCTGGATGGGACGGCTATTGCCGAAGACGGGAGCTTCCTTGGTACCGCATCGCAGAGGAATACGACCGTCGGCGAATATGGCGGGATTTTCGGCGGTGTCGGCGCGACCGAGGTGGCAGGAGTGGTTCGCGCCGAGCAGCATCTGGCATCCCCGACAGACAACTTGGACCCGGTAATCGAATATGGTGCATTCGTGTTGGCGCAGTGTGGCCAGCCGAACGAAGATCCGATCTGCAATCAGCCCGTGCGCTAAGGGCGCGCATGCAAGGTGTCTTGAAACCGCAAACTCTTGCCGTGGTCTGCGTCGCAGTTGCCCTATCCGTTGCCCCCCACTGGACCCGGGCGCAGCAAAACGCTGTTGAGCTTTCGTTACCCGAGGCACGGGCATTGGCGGCGCACGCATTGTCCAATGGCCGACCCGAACTGGCCTCAAAGATAGCCGGCGGTCTGCTGGAGGCCGACCCCAGATCCACATATGGGCATTACGTGCTGGCCAACGCTTACGCCGAGATGGGCCGCATCCGCGAAGGCCGCCAGGCGGCGTCACGTGCCTATCGCTATTCAACAATACCCGTCCAGAAATTCGAGGCGGCCGAGCTGGCAGCCCGGCTTTCCTATGCACAAGAACGGCCTACCCTGACGCAGCTATGGTTGCGTCGCGCGGTGCAGCACGCTCCCTCCGCGCAGATAGAGGCACAGCTGGCAAAGGATTACGCCAAAGTCCGGCAACAAAACCCGTTTTCTTTTTCACTGAGCGGCGGGCTAAGACCTTCGACCAACGTCAACAACGGGGCGGATACCGCCCAGCAAGTGATCGACGGGCTTCCGTTCACGGGGCAGCTAAGCGGATCAGCGCAGGCGTTGTCCGGCGTGATTGGGTCAATCGACGGGATCGTGGGCTATCGATTGCGCGGTACGGCTACGTCGCGCATGGACGTTTCCGCGCGGGTGTTTGTGCAGCGCATCGCATTGGACAGCGCAGCGAATACAACCGCGCCCGATGTGCGCAACAGCGACCTGGCAAGCACCTATGGCGAAATTGCGTTGAACCAACAATTCGCGATCGGTAGCCCGGGAAGCAGCGTAGACCTTAATGCCGCGGTCGGCCGATACTGGATAGGGGGTAACCCCAATTATGGCTTTGTCCGTTTGGGGGCAGGCCATCAGTGGCAGATGAACGCGCGGACGGCATTGACCCTGAACTCCAGCGTGGAACAACGATTTTCCGCGCGGTCAGACATCTATGACAGCCGCACGCTCGGGGTCGTCGCCGGTGCGCGGCACACTTTGGGATGGGGGGACAGTGTCTCTGTATCACTGAACCTGCTGAACACCGCCAGCGACTTTGTAAACAGCCGTGTCTCGGCCGCCGCCGTGCGTATGACCTATAGCTTTGCCGACCAGATTGGTCCAGCGCTGGTAAGCGTGGGGCTGGTGCTTGGCCGATCAGATTATCCAGACTACGTAGCCGTTTTCAACGTGCCCGGCGGCAAACAGGACCGGTCAGCCTATGCAGATGTGAATATCTTTTTGCCTGATATGGATTACGCGGGCTTTGCCCCCACGGTAAGGATCCGCGCAGGACGCACCCAGTCGAATGTCAGCAGGTTCGATACCCGAGAAATCTCTGTCGCCGTGGGCATTCGATCAAAATTCTGAGAAGTGCTGGCATGATCTACCAGCCATGCTAGGTTCAAGGCGCAATTAGATCAAAAGGACCTCCCATGCCGATCAAGTATCTTCACACAATGGTACGCGTTAAAGATCTGGAAAAATCCCAGGCTTTCTATGAACTGCTGGGGCTGCAAGAACGCCGCAGGATCGATCATGAAGAAGGCCGGTTTTCGCTTATATTCATGTGCCCCCCGGGCCAGGATGACGGTCATGCGGATGTAGAGCTTACCTATAATTGGGACGGTGATGATGCATTGCCGGACGACAGTCGCCATTTCGGTCACCTCGCCTATACGGTTGAAAACATCTACGAGACTTGCGAGATGCTTCGGAATAACGGCGTGACGATCAATCGCCCCCCACGTGACGGGCGCATGGCGTTTATTCGGTCGCCTGACAATGTATCAATCGAATTGCTCCAAGAAGGTGACGCGCTTGAGCCAGCCGAACCTTGGGCAAGCATGGCAAACACCGGCCATTGGTAATGATCGTAAAGGTGCTGAAAAATTTATCGTTTTCAGTACTGTTGATGACTGTGCCGGCGGCGGCATCCGCCGCAGGGTGCAGGTTGGCCTTGGTTCTGGCGATGGATGTGTCCAGTTCGGTCGATGCCGAAGAAGACAGGTTGCAACGCGGCGGATTGGCCTCGGCGTTGCTGTCCGAACCGGTCAGAACAGCCTTTTTCTCGTCTGATCTGCCTGTCGCTCTGGCTGTTTATGAATGGTCAGGGCGGTACAATCAGCACATCATACTGGATTGGCGGATGATCGATAGCCCCTCCGCCCTGCGCGAAGCATCGGAAACCATCGCATACAGCAAGCGGAGCTATAATGATTTCCCTACCGCCATGGGATACGGGCTTGGTTTTGGGGCGGCACTGCTGGAGCGCGGGCCGGAATGTCTTTATGCCACTCTCGACATGGCTGGTGACGGTCAAAACAACGAAGGTTTTGGACCGCAGCTTGCCTATACGGAATTCCCGTTTGGCGACGTGACGGTCAACGGTTTGGTGGTGAACGCTGCAGAGTTTGAAGCCGAAGTGGAACTGGTTGACTATTACCAAAACCAGGTGCTGCACGGTCCGGGGGCTTTTCTGATCATAGCCAACGGCTTTCGAGACTATGAGCGCGCGATGCGGATTAAACTGGAGAGAGAACTGACACCCCCTGCCATTGGGCAGCTTCGCAAGCCGGAGTTCGCCGGATGATAAGGGCGTTGGCCGTGGCTCTTGCACTGGCAGGGACTGCAAACGCCGCCCCATGTCGCCAAGCGCTGGTTCTGGGGCTTGATGTTTCGGGATCGGTCGATGCGCGCGAATATCGATTGCAGCTGGATGGTGTCGCGTCAGCCTTGGGCAACCCCAATGTGCGTGACGCGTTGCTGGCAACACGACCCGCAGTGGTTTCGGTGCTGATCTATGAATGGAGCGGCCCGGATGATCAAAGAGTTCTGGTGCCTTGGACCGATATCTCCGGAAGCGCCACAATAGATGAAGTTATTGATCAGTTGGCCAGCACCGCGCGTCGCGATGCGTCGCCGGGTACCGCACTTGGCGCGGCCATGGCAGCGGGCGCACAACACCTGAGCCAGCGCCCGGATTGTGCAAAGCGCACCTTGGACATTTCGGGTGATGGAAAGTCCAACCTCGGGCCACGTCCCCGAGATGTCAAAAACAACATGGCGGGCATGGGGATAACGGTCAATGCGCTGGTTGTCACTTTGGACCGTCCGCGCCCCGTTGAAGGTAGCGATGCCGGGAACGAAGATCTAGCGGCATATTTCAAAGCGGAAGTCATTACAGGTGCCGACGCTTTTGCTGAGACCGCGAGAGGGTATGCCGATTATGAGGCTGCAATGGTACGCAAGTTATTGCGTGAATTGGCCGGTCTGTCTGTCGCCCAGCTTACGGCGGATCAAAGATAGCGCACCCCCCCGCTGATGCGGATCGAGCTTCCCGGAGTGGGCGAAATCTGGGCGGTTATCATTGATTTTGCGCCCATATCCTCGCCTTGGATCAAGGTAATCTCGCCCCCATGGGGCCAGTCGATATCGCGCAGCATCCCGGCAAATGCCGCCGCCGCAGCCCCTGTGGCCGGGTCTTCCAGGACACCGCCGGAGGCAAAGGCATTTCTTACGTGAAACAGTGTGTCGGATGCTGGCCAGACCAGCGCGATGGTGACCAATCCGTGCGTCCTCATCAACTTCTTGCCTGGATCCAGCGGATAAGCCATGCCGGCCAGCGTGGCGCGACTGTTCAAAGTGAGGATCAGGTGATCTGCACCAGCGTTGGCCAGCGAGGGTTTTATCCGTGGGTCCAGGTCGTTGGCGGTTAGGCCGAACAATTGCAGCGCCGCCTCGGTAACCGGCTCCGTTGCGGGTTTGCTTTTCGTGGCCGGCGATTGCAGCGCTGCGTGTAAATGGGTGTCTGAATGTCGACCCTCGACGGTTATTTGGGCTGCATTTAAGGTCAGATCAAAGATGCCGTCGCCGAACCGATCAGCCAAGGCAGCCCCCAAGGCGATGGTGGCATGACCGCAAAAAGGGACTTCGCTTTCCGGCGAAAAATAACGAACGCGCCATCCGTCCCCGTCGGCGCGGGCAAAAACTGTTTCGGAATACCCCACATCAGCTGCGATCTGGCGCATCTCTGCGACCGTTGGGTGGTGATCCGCGATCACAACCCCGGCAGGATTGCCCCCCTGTTGGTCAATCGCGAAAGCAGCAAGCCGCAATGGGTGCATCAGGTTCATTTTTCGCCTAACCTAGGGTTTCGTGCATGACGCCATCATGATCCGCAAGATTGCCGAGGTCCAGACCCACTGATCCGGAATGCCTCATTTCAAAAAGCATACGGAGAAAGTCAGTAAATATAGCGAATTTGATCGGACCAGTATCGCTCCATCCGCTTGAGCGAGAGGGTGACATCTTCCATCCCGGCCGGGCCAAGAACACCTTTCTTTTTCAACCCTACAGCGTGACGGCCAAACAGGTCCGATACCACCCCGCTTATATGCCGGCCTTTTTCCGTCAGGCGCACCCGCACTGATCTGCGGTCGATCTCGCATCGCTGATGATGCATATAGCCCATATCAACCAGCTTTTTCAAATTGTAGCTGACGTTGCTGCCTTGGTAATATCCGCGCGTTTTCAGCTCGCCCGCGGTTACTTCGTTGTCCCCGATGTTGAACAGGAGCAATGCCTGAACGGCGTTGATTTCTATCACCCCGACCCGTTCGAATTCATCTTTGATCACGTCCAGCAGCAAGCGGTGCAATCTTTCAACAAGGCTTAATGCATCAAGATAACCTTGCATAAAGTTCGCATGAGAGCCCGGTAAGGTAAGGGAATCTTGAATACTCATATTTCTTCTCCAACTCTGACTGTGGGTCAGAAACTGGAGAAGAAACTAAAATATATCGTTAAACCAAACGGATGCCGTTCAAATTGGTGGTTTTCGCGCAAGTTTCGGGACTTACAGAGGGTTGTCCGCCAGATGCGCCTGGATATCCGCAATTAGGCCCGAATATTCATCCGGTACGACAGACTGCCCCGTAACCCATTGATAAAGATCGTGATCATTTTCGCTGAGCATTTGATCATACAGCGACAAACCGTCCTCATCCATCGTCGCAAGCCTTTGAGAGGCATAGGACGGCAAGATCAGGTCCATTTCCTTTATGCCACGCCGCATTGATCTCATATGCAAGCGTTTCACCTTATATTCATAAAGCTCAGTCACGGGTTTCACCCTGAAGAATGCCACGTAGTTGCTTTTCCAGACGTCCGACCTGTTCGGCCCGCTTCAGCATGTCGGCACGCACTTCACGCAGCGCGATCAAGACTTCCTTCACGCTTGCAGCATTTGTCGATACGTCTTCGGGCGCATCGACCCCCTCGCCTTCACCATTGATCAGCCACATCATGGAGACCCCCAGTATACCCGCCAAGGTTGAAAGGCGGTTCGCGCGTGGTTCAGACAGATCATCCTCCCAGGCGCGCAACGTTGACTGCTTGATACCGATACGTTTGGCCAATGCCGCTTGGGTCATGTTTGCGTTCTCGCGTGCAGCAGCGACACGATCACCAAAGGTAGCAACCTCGGATCCGTACCAGTCTTCATTCTCAGTCATTGTGTCTCTCCTGTTTTTGACACCGATGTCGCTTGAACGGTGCGTGGCTCAGCCGTATGAGGGTGACGTACATATATCAAACTGAGGCCGAAATGGAACTGCTGTCCAAGACCCTTGCGCGCGTAAAACCGTCGCCCACCATCGCTGTAACCCAAAAGGCAGCCGAACTGAAAGCCGCAGGCAAGGATGTGATTGGGCTCGGCGCAGGTGAACCCGACTTCGACACGCCGCAGAATATCAAGGATGCCGGTATCGCTGCAATCAACGCAGGCAAGACCAAATACACCGCTGTCGATGGGATCCCCGAACTGAAGCGTGCGATTTGCGACAAATTCAAGCGCGACAACGGGTTGGACTATGTGCCCGCGCAGATCAGCGTTGGCACGGGCGGCAAGCAGATCTTGTACAACGCGCTGATGGCGACAATGAACCCCGGCGAAGAGGTGGTAATTCCGGCCCCGTATTGGGTCAGCTACCCCGACATGGTACTGCTGGCAGGCGGAACTCCGG
>TARA_R110001599_G_scaffold75912_2_pt1 | contig 21897 bp, 34 predicted proteins | sample TARA_R110001599 | Tara Oceans TARA_R110001599 (sample SAMEA4398360) | marine metagenome | biome: Polar Biome; feature: [MES] marine water layer (ENVO:01000295) within the mesopelagic zone...; material: water (ENVO:00002006), including particulate matter (ENVO:01000060) such as......
ATCCTTCCCCTGTAGCATAGTCTATAGTAAATCCAGACTCTTCTGTAAAAAATAATTTAATACCCTCACCATCTCTATCGTTACTTACATCACCATTATTATCAATTGATTGTCCAAATGCAGTATCATAAATTAATACATGTGCATTTTGATAAGATTCCTGGATCTCTTCTTTTACTTCATCCGATATGTATACGGCATGATGATACACAGGTGAATATAAATTTCCATTATCAAAAGATATTTCTACAATTGTACCTAACTTAGGTGGATCAAAAGTACCACCACCAGAATTACTTCCGCCTGTAATTGAATTAGCAGCCCTACACCATGGTAATTTGTCAGTAGGTAAAATAAATTCACTATTTGGATCTTCAATATCTACACGCTGATCCATTTTACCAAATACCCGAATACGACATCTTCCTTCAAATTCAGGATCTTCGTTATCTTCGACTGTACCTAACCACTGAGTGCCTATTAAATTATCTTGATTAAATTGTTTGGCTGTAATTTTCATTGATGTATATTACTAGATTCTAATGGTGGTGGTCCGGATGGCCCTGCTCCAAATACGTTAGTAGGTGGAAATTGTTTAGCATCCGCACCATCAAAATTAGTTGGTTTATTAGCAGCAGGCTGTATTTTATCTGTAGGTATCGAATTTTTTAAAGGTATTGGTGTTGGCTGTATATTATCAGCTAATTGAATTGGTGGTGTGTTAAATTGATTACCAGAACCGCTTAACGCACCAATAGCTGCATTTACACCAGCTCCTCCTGGATTTTGTAAAATATTAGTAATTTCATTTTGTGTACCACCATGAATATTGCCAAAAAGTAAACCCTGTGCTTCACTCAAGACAGCTCGTTCTGCTGCCTGTGCAGCTGATTGTAATGCTTGTTGTGCAATTTGAGAACCCTGTTCCTTTGCAAAATTAACTAACTCATTACCAAATGTGCCTTTTTGGTTTCTGCTATCTAATAGTTCTTTATTATATCCAGCAAACTGGGAATCTATAATTATATTAGAATATGACCATTTAACAGATGTACTAGCAACATCACCCCCAGCGTTAGAAACACTATCAAACACTTTCCCGCTTTCTTCAGCTTGCCACATACAATCAGTAAATCTAAATTTAACAAATGATGCATTTTCACCAATTACATTAGCAGCGTTATCATTATTTCCTAATTTATTATTAGATATTAATCCTAAATAACTAAGAGTTTTTTTAAACTGTCTAATTTCAGTTACTTTTACATCTACATCAAAATACATTAAATTTTTAGGTAATATAAATCTTTTATATCTAGAGTCATAAACAGCGAGTTTATAAAGATTAAACAATCCAGTTAATTTTAAATCTACTGCTTCAAGACATGCTATAGTTATACCTTCACCTTCTTTGGAACCAACATAAGGATCCGGTCCCATCGATGCTAATGATGTCCAAGCTTCTGATAAACCTGTTATCGATTGCCAATAATATGGTCTTTTTGCATTAATTTGTCTAATTCCCTGTATAAACGCTTTAAGATAACCTGCACGTGCTTGTTCTCCTATTTTTTCTAAATAGCCAACAGCAGATGAAGAACCTTCTATTGATGAATTTGCTGAATCACTTCTATTAGTAAACGATGAATTTTCATTAATACTACCATTAAAAAGTGGACTTGTAATATCAAATATTAATTGAAACCCTAAATATGTTGGATCATCTATATCAGTAACAACATTCCCTGATGAAATCGGTGATTTATTAGTTGTAATAAATCTTTTTCGTATTACAGTATAATCACTAGGGTTAAATCCCAGAGCAGAACCTACTGAATTTACACCTGGAATCTTACCCAGGTTATCTCCAAAACTTCCAGCTAAATTAGTTAAAGGCATAAGATCTTTTTTTTTATTTATTAAGATGAAGGTTTAAATACTCTTCGTTGTAAGTAAAGTTTCATTTTCATAGGTGCTGGAGTTACTTGAATCCATTCAATACCATTAATAACATAAAATCCTGATAAGAATTCATTAATTATACCCCCATTAATTTCTTCGTTGCTTGCTGGATCTCGTTTTACTGCATCACTTGGTGGTTGCTGATCACCTTCGGTTGATGCCATTAGTTGTTGTTTAACTGGGTCGGCGTATTCATAAACCCTGCAATATATTCTGCTATATCTTAACATAGCCGGATTAACAGTGTCTAATTCTACAACCATGCCCATTTTATTAATTTCAGTAAGATTTTGATAATTTAATACAACGCTGTACATAAATTGATCGTGTACATTTTGACTTTGTTGCCCTAAATATTTAAATCTAACTTGATTATCTAGTGGTCCTTCTGGTTCACCGTTTATTATTCGTCCCTTAGTTGCTGGTGCCATATCAGGTACCTCTTCTACTAGAGGATCTACAAATTCACTAATAAAATCCCGTTCAGTTTGATCCCAAAATTGGGCATATCTTTTATACCCATTATTTTTAGTAATTAAACCTGATTCATTTACCATTTGATGTTTGGCCATATAATTAGCAGAACCTTCAAACTTTACATCATTAGTTAAGAAATAAGGAAATTCATCTACTTCACCGCTTCCAATGCCATAACTATCCATTGAATTTCTAGTAAATCCTTGAGACACATCCATTTCCGGATCTTGTACAAATAACCTGTTAACATCAATAAATGTTAAATAATAATAAGGATCTATATATGCTGTAAAAAAATGATCATCATCAAAATAACTATTAGCTACTATATCTTGTATGTACTTATCAACTGTATCATTTGGATTAATCCAAGTCATTTCATCAGCTGTGTTTTCTACATTACTTGCATAACCTAATCCTAAATTATCAGCTATTTCTAATAATGTATCCCAACTAGTATTACTATGATATTCAACACGCTCTGTAAAGAGATTAGGCACGAACATACGGCCTTCTACTGCAAATCTAGTTATCCTACCATCACCACCAGAAACTGGATATATGTCAATGATTGTAAAATCAATACGAATAGGTTTAAATGTTGTTTCATCACCCTGTGATCTTATATACAATTGCAATAAATCCCCATCCTTTGGAAAAAATCTAGCCATAAAGCTAGTATCATTATCCTTAAAAACAACTTTAATCGTTGGATAAAACCCTGTATTTTTTAATTTAAAACTTACTAAATTTTCAGGGTTAATTTCATATTGATTAATTCTAATTAACGGAGTAATATTATATATTTTAGAAATGCCTATTTGTGTATTAGGTGTTGTTGAACCAGGAGTACCACTTTCAGCATCGGCAATAATTAGTTTATCTAATACTATAGTTGGATCTATTACAGTAAGTATACTACGATCTAAATTACTTGCCATTATTTTCTAGTAGGTAAATTTGTACCAAGTTCAATAGTACCATTTTTTAAAGTTTTTGTACGTTGACCTTGTTGTAATACATTTGGGGGCAATGGAGAATTAACACCAGACTTTTTATTTTTACCCTTTTCTGCTAATCGTTGAATTCTAGATTGATCTTTTTTACTTTGTCTGTCTGCATTTATATACTGAGCTTGTACATGATCAGGCCTAGTCACTGTTTCTGGCCTAAAATAAACCTCATCAGAATTTCTAGTTAAATTAGGTATAATTAATAAGTCACCCTCTTCTACTGAAAATGGATTAGAAATATTATTTAGTACACAAATAGCATCTATATTTTGACCACTTCCAAAGTATTGATTGGCAACCAAGTCAATACGACCAGCTTGATCTTGTGTTACATAATGTATAGCTTTAATACCAAATTCCGCATTATATTCAAAAGATGGTGCAGTTAGATCCAAATACCTTTCGTTAGTTTTTTGATCTATAAGTATATTTTTAAGTGCTAGTGATCTAATATCCATTTTATGAATCTATAATTAAGCTGGCTAAATTAGAAATATATTCTTCACTTTTCTCAGCACTTGCGATTACACCGCTTTTTAAATTAGCTAAAGCTTCTTGTTCTAATGATGCACCTCTAGTCGGTGCTGGTATAGTACCACTTTCAGAAAATCCTTGTGTACCCTGTGTACCTTGAAAATTATTATTACCAGCTTTTACATTGCCATAAGTCTGTACGTCAATTCCTGCCAAATTAAGTATATCCGCCCCGCTTGATGCTGACATATAAATACGGCCCTGACCTGCATTAAACATGTTTTCAATATCACCTTTATCTCGTGGCTTACCATGTTTCATATTAATTTCAAATTTAACTTCCATTGGAAAATCATCATAACCTAAGCCATCTCCCATTGTCATTGTAGCACCATCACAATACATATTACCCATAGTAGCAATGGGATTTAATGGATTACCCAAAGTCACATGCCAATTGCCAGTAGGCTCGGCACTAATAAAAGTACGTTGTGCACTAGTTGATCCTAAATCACCTGCGATACTTCCTAATAGTTCACCTAATTTATTACCTGCAAATTGTTTAGCTATATCTACAGCCCCCTCAAAAAAGCTGTCCACAGAAAAACCACCATCACTATCTCCAAAAATATTTTTTAATCCTTGTGTTACATCACTTACAATTGATTGACTATACCCTGCAAAATTACCATTTTTTAATTGGTTTATATCTCCAAAATTACTAGCAACATAACCAGCAGCACCGTAATAACGTTGGCCACCTCCCCAAAAACTTGCATTATTAGTAGTCATGGTTAGCATATTTGAAATTATATCAATCATTGCTACCTTTGGATTAATATAATTAAGGGATTTTAATTCATATTCAAAAGATAGTTTCATATCTTGCTCGAATTTCAACCCGCGATCTCTAATAACAGTTTTATCAATAACGTTAACTGGACCCAGTACAAAATCAGCATAGGTAGATGCTAATTTATCACCAGTTGATGAATTTTTTAAAGCAAATTTTCTGCCAGGAGCAATACCCTTTGCCACATCAGCAACAGCACCACCTAATGCACCAAATGTTTTTGTAATAGGTTGATTTGTATAACCACCTCCAGTTTCTCTTTCTTCTAATTTAGATTCTAGATCTTTCCACTTTAATCCAAATGACATAGACATAAGGTCGCTTAATTTATTGCTAGCTGCCTCACCCATATAGGTAACAGCAGTGACACCGGCTACTTGTGTTGCATCAACAACCTTTGCACTCCCATCAACATTCAATGGCATTTTTTGACCATTTGATCCCTCGCCAACTGCAACTTTATAATTAAAAATATTATCTTCGCATGGCATAGGAAACCGCCTTAACGTAATCATATAGTTAAGAGGTATTTTTCTATAATATTTTGCATATAGAAAATCTTGAGCTTTATAAGGTATATTGGGATAATACTGATTATAAAATTCCATAATACTAGGTATAGTCGGAGTTTGTGCACCGGTACCACGACCTAAAAAAGCTGCTGAATTTGGATTACTATCTTGATAACCTTCTGAATTATCAGTACCTGCGTCACCATTGAATCCACTATAATTAAAAAGAGCATACTGATTAAAGATAGATCTAGGCAATTCTCCTGAAAAATTACGTGGTACTGTAATTGGATCGGGTGAAGCTTTTTGACCATAAAAATTTCGTGCATATTCTTCGGATACACCTCGAGCAAATCCATAAGATTCACCACCAAAAACTGCTAATCGACCGGATGAGCCGTTAGTATTCGGTGAAACATAATCATTTATATTGGGTAAGCTAGATGGATCAAAGACTGCCATATTGACGCTTTTCTTTATATATCCCTAGTTCTTATATGATGCTATCTAAATACTTATCTATATCAATACCAGTATTTTTAAAAGTATCACTCCAAGCCCTTTTCATTCTAGTATTATATTCAGAAATTCCGTCTACTTTCATAGGACCCCTATACAGTTTTCTACCTGCACTTATTTGTGCCTGCTTGAGACTTTTTGAAATCATATATAATTGTAGCATGCTAAATCGCTCGTTCATTTCAAATTTTCTAGCAAAACACATTAAACTATCAACTGCTATATAATAACGACTAGCGTTTGGACTATTAAAATGGTTAGTAAGATCTTCACAATTTTTAAAGTCAGTAGCTTTAAGTCGCATACTTCTGGCGCGTTCACTTAAACTTTTGCTAAATGTCATATCAAAAAAGTTATCTTTTATAAATAGATAACCATCATAAAAATTAATAATCTTAACTAAGTATTTAGGATTAACTGGATCCCACTTGGTATCCATAATAATGCATTTAACTGGAAGATGCGCATTAGGCTTATTATATGAAGTAAGAATTGCATATATTGATTTGCCCTTATCAAAAATTCTATGTTTGGGCATTCATCTGCTTTGTAGTAATATATGATAAGTCTAATTGTTCAGATGTGTAAATAACAAAGTTAATTTCTCGATGTGTTAAATTCATTACATGGTTTTTTACATTTTGTAATGTTTCTTGATCTATATTATTAAGTACATAATAAACTTCACTTAAATTATGTTTAGCCATAGTAGAATTAATTTGTTTAATTAAATATGATGCAACCACTACATCAGATGGTTCTTCTTGCATATAGTCATTACGAGTTAACTTATTTAATATTTCAATATAGTTAATACATTCTGCTTTTTTAGGTACATTGCTTAAAAATTCTTTAATTTGCAATGCACAATTTGAATATACAAAATTAAATTCTATTGCTCTTTCCATTCTTTTAATAATTCTATTTCAGTCTCTAATTCCTTTATACGATCATCAATTTTATTAGCTGTAGGTTTATACTGGCTTCCCCATCTAGTATCTAATTCTAATGTTTCACGTTCAAATTTATTACCTAAATCCATACTTAAGTCATCACATAGATCATAAAAGAATCTTATTATATAGTTAAAGCGATTATCATTATCGCCTTTTTCGTACACATCAGTGATAGTTACGGCCTGTTTAGCACCACCATAATTATCATCAGTTACCTTTTTAACAACACCGTTTCGTGCAGGTTCTAAAACAATTTTAATCATTAAGTCTTTTATTTAAAGATTCCCGTGCTTTTTTCATAAGTAATCGGGCTTCTTTTTTATCGGCATGCCACACTTCTTTATCTTTTACTGTTAAAATAGCATTGGCTTCTCTAAACATTTCAATTTCTTTATCATTATAACCCATAGCTTTCCATGCGGTTATCTTTTTTCCTTCGATAATTTCAAATTGCTCAGATCTATATCGGTCGGAAGCATCTACGTTAGCAGCATGTATTTCTTTACCTTTAATGCAATTAGCTTCTCTTATCTCTGATCTTTTTTCTAAAGATAGTTTTCCTATAACACCAAGTATTCCTTGATATTTCATTACATTTCTTCGTTGTTTGCGATTGGGTATTCTTGTATTTGTATTATTCATTTTTAAATTATATTATATTTATTAGAGTTCATTTATAAGCCGTTTCATTTCAGTCCGTGCGGCCCCTGAAAGAGAGTTTTCATCTATTTGTGACATCATAAATTCTTCAACTTCTTTATCTGCTTCATCTTCAAATGAATCACGTAATACGTTCATAAGTGCTGGTGTCGGTGTTTTTACAGTTACTGCAACATTTATAATCATTTCGGCATACTGTGAAGTTTTATTAAGCAGTGTAGCCACAGGAGAATCAGAAATATGGATGTTTTCTTTTTTAGCTGGTGGTTGTTTATGTGTAGGATTATGAACTGGCATAGTAAGGTTTAATTCATCTTTAGATAAAGTACCTTCTGCTATATCCATCATATATTCATTAACAATAGCTTTAGATATACGACCACCACCAGAAAAAGTTAGCCATTGTCCATCATCATCTTCGATAATTTCAACATTACCTGTTTTTTCACCCTTTACCCACTGCAATTTTTTCTTTTCTGCTTTTTTAGTGGCCAATTCTTTTTCTACTTTTTCTTCTAAGTTATCTTTAATTTCTTCCATATCAATAGTATTTAAATTCATCAAAGAACCATTTGTATGTGTCTTTAATCCAATTGCTTGCAGGGGTTCCAAGAACTTTATGAAAATCATTCGCAATCGGTTCCACTTTGGTCCTGATTTGATGGTCTCCATAAATTCCATATATTGTGTCATCTTCTTTTGTTACTTGTTTTACATCGTCAAAGTTATGTTGCCATGATTCAATACCTAAATAATCATATATTTTATTCATTTCAATTTGAGGATCTCTTGTTAAATCTTCAAATTTTACAAAATGTACATTTTTAGCAGTACCATCATTTATCATCTGGTGCAGTCTTTCTACCGCTAATCCAATAGGCTGGCCATTCGCCCAAAGATCTATTCTTTTTTCTGTTGTAGTACCTTGCATTTCTGCATGATTAACTATACCACTATCCATTTCGGGATATTTCCGGAATTTTTTTTCCATAGAAGCAAAAACAGATCTAAGATCTCGTACCATACAAATAATTTTAGGATCTGGATAAAATGAATTTAAAAATCCATAATGAATACCCCATCCACGACTTTTATCAACCACATATTTTTTATCTGTAATACCATGATAAAAACCTTTCATACCATTTCGGCAAAACGAAAGCCAACCAGTACGCATTAAATTAGAATCCTGTGCTTTAAATTCAGGTGAATTTGTATAATTATTACGGGCTGCATAAAGAAGTTCAAGTGCTCCACTTGTTGGTGTTGCATAAAAATCAGGATTTTGTGCAAATATATTTTGAAGAAGAGTAGATCCACTTCTTGGAAGTGAACTTTGAAAAAATATTTTATCGGGCATTATTGTAGTATAGTGGAAGTAATTTCTTCCAGGTTAAACATTTTACTAGTATCAATCATTGGGCATTCGTGTAATGCTCCATTAAAATTATAATCAAAAAGATAACTATCAGGTAAATTAGTTTCTTCACCTAAATCAGCAATTATATTATCATGTCCATCATATCCAAATACGGTTGGACTAGTCCCGATCCAAAGTACTGTAGATTTCATGCCCATTGCAGCAGCAGCATGCTGAAGACTAGAATCAATAAGAATTCTTGCATTACTCATTTGCATAAGATAAAAAAGTTCCATATTTGACATAGGCTGATGTACTACTTCATGTACACCTGCAATTGCCTGTGATTCATCTCTACAAACTTGTATAATATGATACTTAGATTTAAACTGTTCTACTAGAGCTTGTGTGATATAAGGTGGCATGTCTCGAGTCCAGCTATAAGGGAATGGTTGATCTTTTAATGGCCCTCCATTTGTATGCATAACTAATACAGGTGCATCACGTTTCCATTTATTAAATCCAAATTGCTCTTGTCTATAGTTGAATTTAAGTTCAGGAAGTTCTCCATTAAATTCCATACCATATAACTCAATCCAATTTTGAATTAACGATTTACGTTTATGTACATGATCAGTTGTAAAATAGGGTTCATGCTTAAATATAAGTGAATCCTTCTCTTGTATATAATCTTTATAAAAATATGGAGTATTACCGATGCGATATACACGGTCAATGAAGGGTAAATTAAGGAATACTTCTGGCCATGCGCAAACTACTATAAGCTCCCGATCTGGATAATTATTTTTAATAGCCTTTGCTACTGCTGTTGCTGCAACATGTTTACCAAGCCCTCCTTCAAGATGGAAAATGGAATATTTCATAAATTATGTTTAAGTATTATATGCAAGAAAAATAAAAATGTTAAAACTACATTAAACCCAGCTTAACCATCTCGACTTCGGGTTTTGCGTTAGCCAACACTTGAGCTGTAAATGCGCCGATAATCTTTTCATTTAATTCGTCCCAGTCTACTTTAATGATTGATGATTCCATTGTATATCGAACTGATTCATTATTAAAAAAGAATACTGCTTTATATGGTGTGATTTCTTCACCAGTCGTAGCAAAACCGGTAATATAATCTAATGTACTGTCCAAAGAGGGTACATCAGATTTCATAGCCCATGAGCTTTCGTCTACATTGGCAAATTGAACCTGTATACGATCCATTGTAAAAACATTAATTGATAAAAAACTCATGTGTTAGATTTAATTATATATCATGGCATTAAACAAGTACAATATCAAGGTGCCCACCACCACCAGTAGTATTATAGTAAACAGTTCCAATTGGAAGTGTTGGTGATGTAATTGTACCATTGTTGCAACATATAGAACCCGAAATATTTAAACAATTGATATGAGTTGTGAGTGGAGATACCGCAGCCAGACCACATCCAATTACAAATGAATTAGCAAACGCAGCATCAATAGTATTATCATAACCCAATGTTCCACTACTTGCAGCACATACATTATTTTCTCTACCAACAGCAAATGATGCTTGCCCATTGGATTCTATTGTATTACCACATCCTACTGCAAAACTCCATTCACCGCATGTGGTATTACATTTACCACCAGCAATAGTACTAAAATCACAAAATGTCCTATTCAAATAACCACCACTAATGGTATTAAATCCAGCACTAGCAAAAACGATGTTATCATAGCCACCAGCAATAACATGACCACCACCAAACCCGCCACACATGTAACCACTGTTAGTACAAATATCATTAGCTGCACCACCTGTAATTATGCTTGGGACAATGGGCAAAATACAATCACCAAATTGATTGCACTGTTCTCGTATTTTATTAACCTCACCACCAACTATAGCTGAACCATCATCATAAACACAATTTCTATAGCCACCAGAAACTGTACTATATTTAGAGTTAGCTTGGTTACCTCTACCTCCGCCAACAGTACTATAATCAGAATTGGTACAGTTAGATTTGCCACCTGCTATTGTAGTATAATCACAATGTGCTTTATTATTTTGTCCACCACCTATACTTTGCATACCATAGTAAGCAGAATATGTTCTATTAAGTCGCCCTCCTGATATTACAGAGCCACCACGAAAAGTAGCATTCCCGGTGTCAGGGTTTAACCAACCAGTTGGTAAATTATCATATAATATTTGATTTACACCTCCTCCGCCTATTACAGAACCTGCGGTAAAGCTATGTTCACTAATTACGTTATAACCATCAACACATTGTACATAATCATCTATACAATTAAATGAACCACCACCAATATTACTTCGCCAGGCATCTATTTGATTACAACAACCAGCGATAACACCCAGTTTGCCATTAATGATATTTACTCTACCACCTAAAACTACACTAAAGTCATTGTTGATTTGACTACATTGTGAAGCAAATATACCAGATGCCCCGTCACTTATTATATTTTTCGCACCACCGATTATGGCACCACGATTACCGGTAGTTGTTATATAATTCGAGCACCCACCAGCTATTATAGCTTGAATAGTTTCAATACAATTACACAAACCTGCAACTATTCCGGAATAACTGGACGTAATACAATGTTCTTTACCAGCACCAATAAATGATCTATTTCCGCTAATTACATTACTTTGACCTCCTGCTATACTAGCATAACAAGCAGTAATAGTACCAGTAGATCCTCCATTTATAGTTGAATGTATACCATTTGCACTTATTTCATTATTAAATCCACCACCAATAGTTGCATATGTTGCGATCGCTCCGGTTATTTCATTCTGATAACCACCACCAATAGTCGAACGCGCCGTAGTGATACAGTTAGAACATCCACCACCAATTGATGAAAAGCTAGAATCAACAATACAATTACTTTGGCCACCTGCAATGGTAGATTTTTCTGAATTTCCACCAGCTTCAACAATACAATTTAAACGTCCACCGCCAATTGTTGATTCGGTACCATTTGCTTGGTTTGAATAACCACCACTTACCGTTGTTCCACAATCAATCGCCTTATTATTCCGGCCACCACCAACAGTAGATCTAGATTCACATGCTTCGTTCAAATAACCACCAGCTACAGTAGCATTAGTACCACATGTTTTATTTTGTTGACCACCGCCTATAGTACTGCATGAAGTTATAGCTTCATTACAAATTCCACCACCAATAACAGAAGCTTCACCACATATTGTATTACAGCACCCACCACCAGCTGAACTATAACAACCACTATCTATTACATTAAATTGTCCTCCACTAATAACAGCAGAAAGGGAATCTGTCATATTATTACAATAGCCACCACTTATAGTACTATTAGTTGAAGTAGCACATATACAATTTCTATAACCCCCTCCAACAGCTGCTCTATTAGATGAGCTTTGATTTTCATAGCCCCCTGAAATAGTTGAATAGCTGTTAGGCGTACAGTTTCCTTCACCACCCCCTATTGTTGATGATTTACCACCTGCCGAATTTGCATTACCACCACCAATTGTTGCCCTGCATGCAGTAGTATTATTATCACCACCACCAACTACAGAACAATCACCAGAAGCACAATTTGTATATCCACCACTTACTGTTGAATGTGCTCCCGGAGTTGCATTAAATTGACCACCGCTTAATGTGGAATAATTACCAATAGCAGCAGGATTACCAATTCTATGGGTAGATCCTATTCCACTGTCATCATCAAATAAGCTGCTTCCAATTGAACCAGAAGCAACGGGTTGCCATTCACTAGAACCACCAACCCATTGAAGTAAGTCACCATTAGCTAATCCGGTGTAGCTTACATCACTAAGCATATCCATAATAGGACTACCTGAATTTAAATTGGCTAAATCAATGGCACCTTCATCTATTTGGTATTCTATATTATTATTAACAGTACTGCTAACAGATAAAATAGTACTTCCAGTATTGGCAGCAGTAAATCCTTTAAAACTAAGATTAGTACCAACCATACCATCGTATACGTCTTCATGAATACCTAATCCGATATTGACACCGTTGTTAACTTCACCGCTTGCTCCTAAATTTTCAATACGAACACTTTGGGTAACTATATCATGTTGTAATAAAACACCAGGTCCAGCAACTAATTTAATAGTATCATTCGGATTTTGTGATTCTATTAAAGCATCAGAACTACTGTTGAATATAGCAGGTACTGTACTATTAATTAGGAACTTACCAAAAGAATTGGCACCTTGTATTGTAAGATCACCAGTACCAATACCACCAATTAAATCCCATTCTGTAGTTAAAAATACACCAAGGGTGGTTCTTTTATTTGCTCTCCACCATGTAAGGTGTTGCTCGGGTGTACCTGTTGCTTCTCCTTCTCCAGTTTCAGATTCAACTTCCACCGGATGGTATACAATATTACCCTCATCATAAACACGATAGTCTACCCATGGGTTAGATACCATTTTAAAGTTTGTATCAACTTCACCATTAAGTAATTCTCGCTTAACTTCTAATCTAAATAAGATATATTCCTGTAGGTTAAATGCCATGTATCAATTAATTGTTTTCAATCTATTTATCTATATACACTTGGTGGAGTTGTATGAGCAGCCATAATAGGTGGATTGATTTCTATTATTGCATTCTTATAAGGAAATTTAGATTGATTTGTACTAGTTACTAATGAATCCCTAAGTGTTTTTAACCACCATGTATTTTCAGACCAGCCCGGCTCTGCATAACAAGGCGAATAAATTCCAGTTATGTAAATAAACTTAAGTTGATTATAAAAATTAAGGTATTCTTGAATTGTTTTATTAACAAAATCAAGTTGCCGTTGTTTTAACACAGTACGTTGATTATTTCGCTGAATATCAAATCCAGACCCTTGTATAAGGTTTAATTTACCTATAACGTCAACTGCTTTATACGTAGTTTGAAAATTATATGTGTCACTAGCTGAATTAAAAAATTGTATACCAGCTAATGTACCTAATTCACAATTATTTAATGGTACATAGTTTTCATTATAGTAAAGTTCCATAGCATCTAAATTACCAAAATCGAGATACTCATGTAAAGTACGATCAAAAAAATCTATCTTAACATTAGCTAGATAAATTCTATTTTTATGCAAATATTTAGCAAAGTCTAATGCTAACTTAAATGTTATAGCCTCTATGATCATAATGAACCTTTTTTTATATATCTAGGTTCAGTATGTTTGCAATTTTTTATTTATATTTTCGCAAAATTATACCTAATCTTTTGATATTATTTAATAATTCAGGAGTCCAACCACTACGATCATAGTCGTCTACATATATAATTTCTTTAATACCAGATTGTATAATAAGTAATAAACACGTAGTACAAGGCTGTAGACTACAATAACAAGCACATTTATCTAATTGAATTCCACTTTTAACTGCCATTGCAATGGCATTGGCTTCTGCATGAATTTCATGAGAAGCTGACCATTTACTATGTACTGCTCTATCAAAGTTCTTACTATTATATACATCACAGCAATTTGGTGCACCTTTAAGGGTTCCATTATATCCGGTAGAAATAATACGACCATCTTTAACAATTAGTGCACCAACTTGCCATGAGACACATTTAGATTCTTGTTTCAATTCATTTAATACACGTATAAAAAAGTCTTCTTTCATACAGTTCTAATTGTATCATAAATATGTTTAATAGTAGGAAACCTTAAACTAATACCACCATCTTGATTGATTGATTCCTCAAAAAATTGTATAGTTACTGTTTTTCCTATTATTTTTTCTGGTTCTTTATAGTATAATTCCCGTTGATTTTTAGAAAAACCTGAACCAACACGAACTTCATACCCTTTATGATTTATGGTAATATAACTTAAGCATTCTTTTTCAATATCTTTACCATTCTCAACCCATCGAATATTTCCCATAAATGCATTTTCTACAATATATTCTGCATCGTAAAATTTCTTAACCTTTAGAAGATTTTTAGATCGCTTACCTTCATATCCAACATTTTTTCTTAACATAATTCCTTCAAACCCTGCATCTTCTGCATTTTTAACCATTTCGGTAAATTGATCTTCACTTTTTAATTGAATCTGCGGTAAAAATTCAAGCATAGAAAAATCAACGCCTGGTGGTAAACTATTAAGAACTATATCTAGTCTCCATTTTAATGGAACATTACCACTTTTATTGTTAAATTGTTTTAATGTTAGATAATCAAAAACAAAGAATTTAGGATTTTTAATTTGATGATCTTTTTTTCTAATCTGTTTCATGATTCCTTGAAAATCTTCATTACCGTCATCGTCAACCATACAAATTTCACCATCCAAAACAAAATCTTCTGGTAACTTTAAGATTTCATTTTTTAAATTATTTAATGTTAAAAATTCTTTTCCACTCCTTGAAAAGAATTTAACTATGTCATTTTCTTTTATACAAATACATCTAACACCATCTAATTTTCTGGAACCATACCATTCACCACTTTTAAAATCTACTAATTTAGGTTCATACGATTGTGCTAATGCAACCGAAAATGTTGGTATACATCCAGGAATAGCTTTATTAATCATTGAAGCAGAAGCTCGCATTTTTAAATCACCATCTAAAAGTCTAAAGAAAACTTCACATTGGTCTGGTGAAAGATAACCAGCAAAACCATTAATAGCAGTAATTGCATGATGACCTGTGATATTTCTATCAATCAAATCATCTAATAGTCCAAATAAATCAGCGTATAAACTTGCTGCTAAATCACCATGTTTTTCTGCAGTATTTCTATGAACTCCAAATGTTTTATACGGATTATATGTATACTCCATAGCCTTTACAATAAAAGAATCAGTTGAATGATCTTTTAGCGTTTCTAGTTTATCTAAATTAGATGTTGTTTGATTCATCTTATCAACAAATATCGATAGTCTAGTAAGTCCTTCTAAATGTTCGTTAATTACCATTTTATTGTTTTGGTTTTGGTTTTAGTTTAATAATAGCACTGGTGAGCTAAGATACATCCATACAATCATCAAAGTCTGCATTGATACCCTTAGACTTAAGTTCTGTTACAACTTTATTAAGATTCGACGGATTCCATTGATTACTAATTCGATTTACTACATCGTGATTAGCTAAAAAATCATTGACATCACGAATTGATCGCAATTTTTCAAACCAATGATTATCAATACTATACTCTGGTTCAGTATGTAAATACGCACCATAAAAACTCCCAAAATCAGTATACGTAATTCGAATACGTTTTGTTTTGTCAATTAGATCCCTATTAATATTAGTATGCAAAAATTGTTCCATGTTTATTTGGATTTATTTGATTAATTGGTTTGTTTATTACTCGGATGAAAAACATAAACCACATTGTTTACACTCACACCATTCACGAATTGATTCTGGTCCTATATCATAACCATCTTCCCAATCATGTCCTTTAAGTTTACACATAATTGCATTAAGCCGGTACCATATTGTTAATATCATGTCTATCTCTTTTTGATTACATAGTAAATATACAAAATTCCAGTGACAATATGAAATATAAATGCTAAATTATGCTAAAAAATATGATTTTACTGATTTCCAGTCAGGAAATTTGTCTTGGCCGAAATGTATCCATTCGCCCTTGAAATCTTGTGCTCCATTATTAGGACGATCGTCAATTAAATAATCACCAATAAGCATATCCTTTCGATGTGTCATAAAAATACGCTTATGAAGTTCAGGTAAATGTTCACCTATCCATAATCGCTTATCCATCCAAGATTGTGGATTGCCCCATGGTGCAGTAGTAGCAATAAAAACATCATGACCCATAGCCATCAATTCCTTTATTGTTTCGATTGCATGTTCAATTGGTTTTAATGATGCAAAGTTAACATCATCATCTTTACCATGAATTAGTGGATTGTAATCAACAATCACACCATCCATATCAATTAATATTGTTTTTGATTCTTTCATCTTTACAAATATAGCAAAAATGAATGTAATATGAAACTTTTAAACTCTTTGTGACTTCATCCAAGCTTTCCCCGTTGGATTGCTAACAGGCTTTTTAATCAATTTTTCAATTACTTTAATTTTTTCTCCATGCATTTTACCAAAGTCACCAGTTTCGCTATTATCAACAATAACCATACTATTTTTAAATAAGCTTTGAAACTTACCAATATTTTGCTGCACCTGATTCCACATTTCCTCTACCATTTTAGTTGGTAATGTACGATCTCTCATTTGGTTTCTTTCTTGTGCAACTGGTAATGATGTGTTAACAAAAACCATACTAGTGTCATATCCTATATCTTCTAGCTTCTTTTTCAGTTTTGCTATCTTATCATAGTCTTTTCCAGTTCCGTCAATAATTATACCTAGTCTACCAGCAATCCATAGCTCCAATTGTTTTTTAGTTAAATTTTTAGCAATGCCTCGTTTTGATTCTGGTCCACTGGTATATTTTTCAAATTCGTCCGGAGACATTTTCATTAAATCACTTGATTTTAAACCATCTTTACCTAACATAAATTCAAACATTACATCTGAATTAAGAACTTTTAATCCTAACGAACTAGTTCGACTAGATATATTATCATCAATACCAAATATTCTTTTTGCTGCATAGCTTTTACCAGAACCAGGTCCACCTGCTAAAAATACAGCTTTTAATATATTAGGATCATTGATACCTTCTGCGATAAATTGTTCAAATGTTTTAACAAGCATTACTAATCTTTTTTTTTATATATCTAACTTATGGTTTACCGCGGTCAACAAAGTCAGTAAGTTTTTTAATTAAACTATCATCATTTTTATATACAACGTTAATAATGTTCCACTTACTAATTATCATTAACAAAAACATGGTACCAAAAAAATGAGTAGTATTACTAAATATAAATTCAAGTATTTCTAGCATTTTAATTTTTCTTTTATAAGTTTAAGTTTATGACATTTTTCAAACATATCTTTTTGTGCAAAATAATTAATAATATTATCCAGTGCATTCTGTTTAGTCTCAATTAAAACTTCTTCGTAATCTAATAGCTGATCAGGATATTGTATAATTGACGCATAACACATTTCCATATATTTGTCTATACTTCTATTTTGTATTTCATCAAGAAGTTTATTAATCTTTTTTCTTTCTTCGTCTTTCATCAATATGATCTCTTATTTTAGATATAGCCCTAATCTCTTCGTCACTAAGGTCATTGGGCATCACAATTAATACTGTTACATAAAGATCGCCTTTTTCATTACAGTTGCTGGCAAAAATTGGCCAACCCTTACCTTTCATTCTTAATGATGTACCATTATTTACACCTGATGGTACCGAAAATTGATAAGTCCGTTCAAATACATTTATATTAGTAGTTACTCCTAGTATAGCATCAATAGCATCAACTTTTATAATTGTATGTAATCCTTTATTATCTAAATAAAATTGAGTATTTTCAACTATTACAATTTCAACTATTAAATCACCGCTTAATTTTTCAGTTTGTCCTTTTTGACCATGGCCCTTTACTCTTAATTTTTGCCCAGTTTTAGTACCGGCTGGTATATTTATTTCTACTGACTTTAATCCTATATTAATTTGACGTTTGGTACCATTATATGCATCTTCTATTGGAATGCTGATTGACGTATTAACATTTTTTCCCTTGCTATTATGTTGATGGCCCCATCCCTGTCTATCCCGCGTCATTCTTTCAAATAAATCTGAATAGTCATTAAATTGAAAATCGTAATGCATATCTTTATTGTATGCACCAAATGGATTAGTGGTATGTTTAGGATTAGTTAACTTATCATAAGCCTCTGCAACTTCTTTAAATTTTTCTTCATTACCACCTGGTTTATCTGGATGGTATTTAATAGCCATCTTTCTGTATGCTTTTTTAATTTCATCCTCACTTGAACCCGGTTGTATATTTAATATGGTATACGGATTTTTCATTTTACAAAAGCCTGTATCAATACTATAACAAGCGAAAGCAGCAAACATAAAGCATTTTTTAAATTAAGCATTTCACCAGTAAATTTCCAAGTCATAAGAAAGAAAATTACCATGCCAATACCATATCCAAAAAGTCGTATAGACCAAAGACTTTCATCAAAAATAATATATGCATGTTTTTGATAATTAACGAATAGCCAAGATATTGGCCATGCAAAAATAAATGAAACTAGCGTAGCATTATCTTTAAATGAACCCCATACAAATTGACCATTAAGCTGGATCCATACCAAAATTTGAGCAATAAGTAATAATAAAATAGTAGTTACTACATTCATTCTTCTAAATAAAATAAATAACCTTCACGCTCTCGCCATGAAAACCAAGTGTCTAATTGTTTGGCCGTAATCATACCAGTTTCTATATATTCTTTGGTACTTACGTCTTCGGCTAGCTTTAAAAACCATAAATCATTTAGATCGTCCCACCAAATATGATGTTTTTTCCAAGATTTAAGTTTTTTAAGATACCCCCGGTTACCTTCTAATAAAGATTCTTTAAACTCGTCACGAGTTACTTTCTTTAGATTTATTTTGCTCATTTAATTTTTGGGATTCGACCTTTAACTGGGTCATTAATAGCTTTTCCTCTAATTTAAATTTACGTTGTTGTCTTTCGTTAATTTTAATTAATACCTCAGCTATTTTGCTAAGGTTTGATGAAAGACTACTAAGGTTTGATGAATCAACTGAAGTAAGTACAGTTTTAAGTGCCTTTTCTGTTTTAGCCATAACAATAGTTTTCTTTAGATATATATTTAATAATAACAAACATCTTTAAAAATGAAACAAACTACAAAAATACCATCATTTAATAATTTTTTAAAGGAAGAATTTGTTGCTGCTGGATTTGGTCCTGCTAATCCATCACCCAACATTGCTTCTTCTACAAGACCTATTACCGGATATAGTATGCGACCTATTGTAGCTTATATGGATCAACTTGGTTCGGCTGCTGCAGGCGAAGCATCTACTTATGAAAATAATGATAACCCAGATCATACTGGATCAGACTATATTACAGAAGCAAAAAAAGCAGTATGCAGTAAAATAGACGAATACTATAAAAAGAAAAAATGATACCAGAATTTCATAATTTTTTAGGAGAAGCCAGAAGTTATAAATTTGATCCAAATGAAGCCAAAAAAAGGTTACAAGATCGAATAAAAACTAATACAAGAAGACATAAAGATGCACAAGCTAGAGGTGACAATTATGCTATACGTAGATATGAACTTTTAATTAAACTAGATAGAATTGACGAAGAAAAATTAAAGGTAAAGGTAGAAATGCACCGCTTAAAACAAAAATTTAAAAAATGACCGATAATCAAAAGTCAGATTTAGATAAAATCCGACACTACGTAGGAACTATTAAAAATTTTAAAGATTTTTGGGATCAGCAGGCTGGTGAAAATACTAATGCTTATGATACACCAGCTAGGCAAGGATATGATATACATCCTACCAGGAAAGATGTTACTAGTAAACATTGGAAGGATATTAATGAAAGTATAAAATTTAAAAAGACATTTGATAGTGATCAATGGGGAAATATTTATACGGCTAGTGCAGGTGATAATAACTATGAATTATATAGAGAAAGAACATACAAACGTAATGGTACTTCAGCAGCTGATGGTGATTGGATAATTCTTAAGAATGGACAAATGAAAGGTTCATTTTCAACAATTAAAAAAGCAAAGCAAGCTATAATGATGGACTCGATTGGATAATCTAAGCAAGCTATAATTATTTATCGGGCTGTTAGCCACAATTAAAGGTTTTCAACATATAGTTTATCTACAATTAGCTGAATATCTTTAGGGTTACTCTTTATTTGCCTTGTGTATTCCAAAACCTTTAACAGTTCACTTTGTTGGCTAACACCAGATAAAATTAATTGCTTGTCCATTGCTTTAAATAATAATTGCTCTATTTCGTAAAGTGCCTTTTCAGTATCTTCATTACTTTGTCCAGAGTAAACTTTTACTCTTAAATCTTCTACTTCTTGCTGTATATTTTCTAACATAATTCTGTTTTTAAATTCGCAACTAATCTTATCTGCGGTACGTTGTAAGTTATTTTTGCTTTTTAGAATCTTCTTTGTTTTGGTTTAATTATCGGGCTGTTGTAGTGCATTAGCCCACACACTTAACTCGTGTTTCAATCTCGTATTTTTTGTTACTCTTTTCAAAGCTACCATAACCATGTTCAGTTTCAGCTAAACTTCCATCAAGTAATACTCTTTTCCAATACCAAAAATTACTAAGTATGCCGTTACTCATATACTGTCCGTCTGTTATTAAAACATCACAAGGGTAGTTTTTATCATCTTTAAATCTCCATCCTGTATGTCTTACTACTGTGCCTATTTTAGGGCTGTTTAACTGCTTCATCTTCTTTGTTTTGGTTTGTAATCACAACATCTAATAAAGCACATAGCTTATCAACTGTTATTTTATCAATCCTTCCGTAATCGTGAAATAATATTTCTTCTATTTGTTTTCTCTTATCCATATTGCTACGTTCTTTATTTTTTCCGTTATAAAAAATAAAATTATTCCCACCAATAAAGCACCCTAAAGAAACTTTTTATCATGTCGGGAATATCCCACTCATTACCTAACCAAACGCCTTCACCTTCTCCATTATTACATTCAGGCGCGTTGTTTCTTATTCTGTAATTACCAACCTCTATAGGTTGTCTATCTTTTGTGCTTATCCAAGCCATAATTTTCTGTTTTTATATTTACCGTTACTCATCGTTAGGTGTAATTAATCTACTACCTCTTTTATTGCTACGAAATAACAATGCACCTCATACATCTTCTCGCCTTCAACCAATCTCTTTTCTATATAGGCTTTGTCTGTACTCCATTCCATTAAGTTTTTGTAGTTGTATTTCGTTTGTGGTTTACTTTGTCTGTTTATTCCGACTAATAAATTTCTTTCAAATGTTGTTAAATCGTTTTTCATTTTAAAAGTTGTTTTAATGAATAATTGAATGTTGTTAAATCTAATTCGCTACCTA
>TARA_R110001599_G_scaffold18941_2_pt1 | contig 21888 bp, 17 predicted proteins | sample TARA_R110001599 | Tara Oceans TARA_R110001599 (sample SAMEA4398360) | marine metagenome | biome: Polar Biome; feature: [MES] marine water layer (ENVO:01000295) within the mesopelagic zone...; material: water (ENVO:00002006), including particulate matter (ENVO:01000060) such as......
CGGATATCGTCACCTGAGCCTTCATGCTCCCAGTCGAGAAATTGCCGCCCAGTAGTGCTGTCTGTCGGGTGGGTAAAGGAAAAGTGATTGGCGCCGAGAATTTTCACAAAGTGGGTATCACCCTGTTCCCGGGCAATAGATTCGCTAAAGGTACGCTCTATACGGTCGGTACTGCCACTGGCTTTATCGTCGCCATAGCGAAAACTGCTGGCGGCTATAACGCCGTCGCGGCTGCCGGCCATGAGTAAATAGGGTAAGTCAGCGCAGATATTCAGCATACTGTCGTTGGCAAAACCAAGCTGGGTCGAGGCGGCCGCGTGGGCGGCATACGTGAAGCAGCCTTTTAACCACGGGAACCAGGCTGGGTTGTTATTTAATAGCGCGGCACTGCCGCCTGCGGAGTGGCCGCCGATGACAATAGCGTTTAAATCCAAGCGGTTGTGCAGTACGCCGCCACTATTGATTCTTTCAATTGCAGAGTAAAGCGCTGGTAATGCGCTGGCGGTCGGCGCGCTGCCAAAAGTGCTCGGTGTGAGATTTTTAAGTTCAATGCCGGGGCTGAGGCAGATAAAGCCGGGCATATCTTCTTTTATCCAACTATATAACACCGTCACAATGCCGTTTTCGGCGAGTTCTTTGGCTAGCCACGCATAGCTTTCTACCGGCACATTGGTGCCGGGCATAAAAATCGCAACTGGCCACGGCGCCGAATCTGCACGGGCGGGCACTACACCCATATTGATCTGTTCCATTGAGTCATCAAGACTGGCTGGGTAGTAGATCTTTAGGTGAATGGTGTCGTAGGGTGCTAGGGCCTCTCCGACCTTAGCGGCGTCGTAAAACGCGCGTACAGTCATGGTTATACCGGCCTTGGCAGTTGGCGGTTTTCACCCCAAAGACTGGAGACCAGTCTGTCTGCTAATTCTTTGCCGAACAAATTTTCTACCACGATATTGGCTGGGTCGCCTTGGGTAATGGTTTTGCGAATTTGCAGGTCGCGGGCGGCCAATAGTTTGGCTTCTGACGGTGGAATGGGCTCTGCTTGGTCTACCCAGTCTAACCAACGGTCGAGCTGCTCATGGGAGACTTTGCGCAGTTCCTCGATATTCTCGTCGGTGACGTCGGCGCTATAAACTAGGCTGCAGGGCGACTGCGCGACCCGGGTATACATGTGACGGCTAATGAAGTGGTGGAAATTCTCATTGCGTTCCATGGCAACATAGGCGTCATTGCTATCGCCCCCCAAATACTTTTCAGCGTATTCCGGGTTTGTCCACAGGTCTTTGCGAGGCATATAGTCTTGGTAAAAAAACAAGTCTGGTGTGGTACCTAGCGCGTAGCCAAAGTGGGGCACATCGATATTGCCAGCCAAATTGATCGTCAGGTGCATATTAGTAAAGCTGGCTTTAGGGTTACCGGTCCAAGAAAAAATTAGCCAATCTACCTTGGGGCCAACCCAGGCGCTGAGGTAACCGGCTGCGCCATCTTTGCCGGAATAAGGCATGAGGCCTTCGCAAGATGGGTCTAGGGTAAGCTCTAGGCGATCACGAACCTTTTCAAAAAGCTCAGTATTAAGTGCCCATAGTTTGTCGAAGGTCTCCTGACGGTCAATACCAGCGTTTTCGGCAACCAACTCGTCGATCGATTTTGTAACATGCGCCATTTGTTTGTTCCTCAACACCGTATCTATTTTGCTATAGCTTGCGTGCTTACTTTAATCAAATGATATAAAGATATGCGTTTAGTTCAAATGAGTTTACAAAATGTTACCGCCAGTGGCAAGTAGCTTTCGCTGAGGAGAGGGATATTGTCCGAGCGCAGGGTGTTTTAGTGAGTCGCATACCGATCATATCCGTGTTTAGCTGGGCTATGCTGGCTTTAAAAGTACTATTTAAAGGCGCGTGTAAATAGCATCTTGGCATATTAATTATAATGTTATACCATTAAGTCTAATTTTTAGTTATTCTCTCCTTTCGAGCCATTTAGCTTGTCAGGCTATTATAGGGTAGCAATATTTACTTACGCTCCAATGGGAGGACGTTCGGTGCTGATAAATCTTTGGTATGTAGCTGAGTGGTCAGACACGGTTAAAGACAAGCCGGTAAAGGTGAAATTGCTGGGTCAGAACTTTGTTCTGTTTAGAGACCAGCAAGGCAAAGTGAGCTGCCTTAGCGACGTTTGCCTGCATCGCGGTGGGTCTTTGTCCAGTGGTCGCACAATTCGCGATTGCGTTGCTTGTCCCTATCACGGCTGGCAATTTAATGGCGACGGCAAGGTGGAGTTTATTCCGTCTGAAGGTCGCGACTTTAAAATACCCGACCGCGCCCGCGTAGACGCCTACCCAACTGAAGAGCGCTACGGCATGATTTGGGTCTTTTTGGGGGACGCGCCGGAAGACGAGCGGATACCGATTCCAGAATTCCCAGAATATGGTGATACTGCCAATTGGCGAGCCCTGCACGATAAGTGGGACTGGAAAGCTGAAGCCGCGCGGGTTGTCGAAAATGGCATTGATATCGCTCATGCTTCTTTTGTGCATCCTATGTTTGGTGAAGCGGAAACCGCGCAAGAGAACCATATCAAAAATGTCGAGCTTCACGATTTTTGGGGGCGCTCTTGGAATGAGCAGTACCCACCTGAGCTAACCGGTGGATTTTTAAACTGGCGTAAGCTGATTCGCCGCGACCGCCAACCCACAGAGACTATTCCCACTTGGTATATGGCAGGCATGGTGGTGCGTATTCAGATTAATTTGAATCCACGCATGTCGCTAATTATGTTCGACGCGAATACTCCCATCGACGAACACAATACCCGCACCTTTGCGGTACAGCTGCGTAGCTTCGTTAAACATCCATTGTTTGATGCAGGTTCACGTAAGCGTCTGCACAAAATCTTCAGCGAAGACCAAGTTATTCTTGAGCAGTCTTCGCCGAATTATTTGCCAGAAACCTTGGCAAATGAACTGTCGGTTAAAGATGACCGCTTTATGAGTTCCTTCCGGCGTGCTCGCCGATCTTTAATTGAAGAGAATGGTTGGCTAATAGACAGTGCTGTGGTCAAGGCTCATGACGGACGCAAGTCGTTTGCAATACCAAGTCCCTTCCGTCGTGAGCGTGCGGATTTACGCTGGGTAATGGATCCTGTTCCTCTTGTGCCGCCGCTAACGTCAGCAGTTAAAATTGTCGATCAAGCGGAGCTTAGTTAGCAATGAAGACCCTGGTAATTACCGGAAGTACCCGGGGCATTGGCCGTGGTCTAGCCGAAAATTTTTTGAAGCTCGGCTGCCAGGTAGTCATTAGTGGGCGCCAGCAATCGGCGGTTGATCAGGCCGTTGGGGAACTTAGCTCCCTAGGCTCTGTTAGTGGCTTGGCCTGCGATATTACAAGTAGCGACGCGCTGCAGGCTTTATGGAATCACGCCGAGGAGAAACACGGTAGCGTCGATATTTGGATCAATAATGCAGGCATGAGCATTAAGAAACAAAGTCTCGAACTGCAATCGGTGGAAGATATACAGAATATCGTCGCCACCAATCTCACGGGTGTGCTTCTGGCGTGCCGCGTGGCGATGATCGGCATGAAAAAACAGGGTCACGGCCAAATCTGGAATATGGAAGGTTTTGGTAGTAATGGCGCGGTGCAGCCGGGTATGGCCAGTTATGGCGCGACCAAACGTGCGGTTAATTACTTGAACAAAGCCCTACGTAAAGATGTGGCTGGCAGCGGCGTGCAGATCTGTACGCTTAGCCCTGGAATTGTTGTAACCGACTTGCTCGTTGGTGATTACGACACCACCACGCCTGAATGGCAAAAATCCAAGCGCATATTCAATATTCTCGGCGACACCGTTGACACCGTTACGCCTTGGTTGGCAAAAAATGTGTTGGCCAGCGAGAAGGACGGCAGCACCGTTGCGTGGCTGACCAATGGCAAAGCGTTTTATCGTTTTTTAACAGCGGGCTTTAACAAGCGCGACTTGTTTACTGATCACGGAGTGTGACATGAATAATTACCAGCTTGCCTCGCGAGCGCGTATTGGGGTGTTAATACCCTCAACGAATACCGGAGTTGAATACGATCTTCAAAAATTCGGTCTTGATGGGATTACGTGGCATCCTTCGCGATTTTTGATTCGTCTCAAAGACTGGGCTGCAGAAGGCGAGCGCAGTGGTGACGACGCGAATACCGTATTTGAGCGTTTCTTGGAATTAATGCGCGAAGACATGGGCCCAGCCATTGATAATATTATGACCGCGCAAATCACTCATTTGATGCTCGGTATGTCAGCTGAAACGTTCTGGGGTGGCATTGAGGGCAACATCGAATTTGAAAATGCCATTCAATCTCAGATTGGCGATTTAGGTATGACCACCGGTGCGGCGGCAACACGTATGGCGCTAGAAGGTTTTGGCGCCAAGAAAATTTCAGTGATCACGCCTTACCCGCCAATAGGTGATGATAATGTACGCCAATATTTTGATGAAATCGGCTTTGAAGTTAAGCATGTTGTCGGGCTTAACTGCACCTCGGCTACCGCCATTGCCGAAGTGACTATTCCGGAAGTGATTGCTGCTGTTAAAAAGGCTGATGGCGACGATGTCGACGCGATTATTCAGTGCGGTACCAATCTGTCGACCTTGGACTTGTTCCCAACTCTCGAGCACTGGTTGGAAAAACCAATGATCCCGATAAATGTGGCCACTATTTGGCATGCGCTGCGCGCCAGTGGTATTCACGACAAGATCACCGGAAAAGGTCGTCTGCTCGAAGAGTTTTAAAACCTCTTTTTAAAGTTTGCCCTGTCAGTGCGGCTTACGCCGAATACAGTCTCTGTATTCGGCTTTTTTATACTTGGAAGTTGAGCTGGGTGCTTGGCCAGCGCTGGCTTAAATACAAGCCCGCCAATATCTCGTGCCACGAACCGTTTGCACAAATAAGCCAAATCTATAGTTTATGTACTCCACGCTGACATCAATAAAAATTTACAACGTATAATATACGATGTAATATTTATTGATGCCAAGAAAACCACTTACAGAAATTGATATCGAAAATTTCCGCACGTCCTATTGCCAGCAAGCGTATGCGCTCTATCAGCAAGAGGACTACGGTGCAGTAACGATGCGCGGAATAGCTAAAGCAATGGGCTGTAGCCCGATGATGGCTTACCGTTACTTTGACAACAAAGAAGCTGTTTTTGCCCTGCTGCGCGCAAGCCTGTTCCACCGGCTGGCCGATGCGCTGGAAGCTGTTCCGTCCACTTTGCCGCCGCTTGAGCACCTTACGGCATTGGGCGTGGCCTACGCCAGATTTGCGCACGATGAGCCCCATGCCTACCGGCTACTCTATGTGATTCATGTTCATCAGGCGCAGGACTTCCCTGAGACAGCACTTGCGCAGAAACGCACCCGCAAAATTTTATTCGATGCAACACGCAGGGCCATCGACTCCGGCGATATTGACGGCGACCCGACGTTGATAGCCCATTCCATTTGGGCTTGGGTACATGGCCTGGTGTCTCTCGAGCTGGCGAATCAGCTCACTCAGGGCGCTGGATTCGATGAGTTATTTCCAGTGATGCTGGAAAATATTTTGAAAATACACAATCCGAGAAATTTAATATGAATCGATTTGCAGGAAAGACCGCCGTTATCAGCGGTGGAGCGGAAGGGATTGGCTTTGCCATTGCGACAGCCCTAGGCGAAGAAGGGATGAACATCGTATTGGCCGACATTGACCCCAACAGTCTTGCGCAAGCGAGTGAAGCGCTGGAACGCTCAGGTGTTGCGGTATTAGCCGTCGCGCTAGATGTAGTCTCTGAGGCCCAATGGCAGGTGGTGACTGAACATGCGCTCGCTCGATTCGGAAAAGTTCATATGGTCGTTAACAATGCAGGTATAGGCGGCGAGACTGGGAGCATTGAGCAGCAAGACGCGAAAGTGTGGCAATGGGCCCTTGATGTAAACCTTATGGGGGTCGTTTACGGCGCCAAAACGATGGTGCCGCTAATTAAAGAGCATGGGGAGGGTGGTTGGATTGTAAACGTCTCCTCCATGGCCGGTATGGGTGGTGTACCTTACAGTGGCGCTTATAGCGCAACAAAAATGGCGGTAGTCGCGTTATCAGAAAGTTGGGCTGGCGAACTTGAAAAGGAAGGTATAGCCGTATCAGTACTATGCCCCGCCTTTGTTCAAACTCGAATACACGAGTCACATCGAAACCGTCAGGACATCTATCGCTCGAAAGGCACGCGCCATGGTGAAGCAAGTCGAGCCGCAAACAATATGAGCAAGGCTGTGGAAAATGGCATCGACCCTGCCATTGTGGGAAAACGAGTGGTAGAGGCCCTCAACGCTGGTGAGTTATACATTTTCACTCACCCTAATTATCGCCCCATGCTTCAATATCGAGCAAAAAAAATCGATGAAGCATTCGAAAGAGCCGCGCAAAGTTCTTTGTTGCAACACATCGTCAACCAAAAGATAGACATGTTATGACAGCCTAACTTTGACCGAAAAAGGGGAGTCTAATACCTGAGCTTGCGTTGCTTGATTACATACAATAATAGCTGCCAGAGTTGTAACGCTCGAATAAAAAGGCCGAGCGTATCGGAGCTGTACTTTAATCGCGGTGGGTCACTGCGCTGATGAAATACAAAAATGGCGGGGTTCCCCGCGGTAGCGGGTCACTTTCAGGCTTTCTGTCTCTCGGGGGCTATACTGTTTATACGATTCCGGCAATCACGGGTGGGTCGCACGTCTTCCGATATCAGACCGAATACGGACGAACCCTGAAGACCGATAACCGAAACAATTCTTTATGAGTTTGCTGTGTTTTTTCTGGTGGGCTATATATGCCAGTTCTCCTTTCTTAAAAAGCGCAAGCAATCGACCACTGCCTAAAACGGCATTCATCATTAAGGGCATTTAGAGCTATGAAAAAAAATCGTGAATTGGACATCGTCGTATACGGCGCAACCGGATACACAGGAAAACTGGTCGCTGCATATCTTTACGCAGAATATGGCGTTGGGGGGGAGGTGTCTTGGGCAATGGCTGGCCGCAGCCTAGAAAAGCTAGAAACTGTGCGCAATGACTTGGGCATATCTACTGGCTTACCTTTGATCGTGGCTGATGCGAGTGACTCGATGTCAGTTGTGGCCATGGTAGAACGCACTTCAGTTGTGCTCACCACGGTAGGGCCCTATCAACTTTACGGTTCGGATCTGGTTGCCGCCTGTGTTAAAGCTGGCACGGACTACGTCGATTTATGTGGCGAGCCTAACTGGATGAACGAAATGATTGACGCACACAACGAGGCTGCAAAGAAGAGCGGTGCGAGAATTGTTTTTTCCTGTGGCTTCGACTCAATTCCATTTGATCTCGGCGTGCTCTTTTTGCAAGAAAAGGCACGAGCGCAGTTCGGTGAGGTACTTCCCCGAATCAGAGGCAGAGTCCGTGGCATGAAGGGTGTGTGGTCAGGCGGTACCTTAGCCAGCTTCAAAGCAACGATGGCGGCAGCTGCAGCAAACCCAGAGCTGGTAGCCGTTCTCACAAATCCGTTTGCGCTAACCCCAGGCTTTACCGGCGCAGAGCAGCCAAGCGGAATGAAGCCCATTTATGACGAGGTCCTGGAAAGCTGGGTTGCACCCTTCGTGATGGCAACTATCAATACCAAAAATATTCACCGCTCCAATTATCTACAAAATCATAGTTACGGCGAAGATTTCGTCTACGATGAAATGTTGCTAACAGGTCCTGGCGAGGCTGGTGAAGCAATTGCTAAAGCGGTGGCTGCAGATACATCGATGGCTACGGACCAAACCCAGCCAGGCGAAGGGCCGACAAAAGAACAGCGAGAAACTGGCTATTACGACATATTATTTGTTGGCGAGACTAAGGGTGGAGAAACATTGCGCGCAGCCGTAAAAGGCGACATGGATCCTGGATATGGCTCAACCTCTAAAATGATAGCGGAAGCCGCAGTATGCCTCGTTATGAATCCAGCACCCGATGCGGGTGGTGTGATGACACCTGCCGCAGCTTTGGGTAGTCATCTCATTGAGCGATTGCAACGTAATGCCGGGCTAACTTTTCAGCTAGAGGTGAAATGATCCCGAGTTGAATCTGCTAGCCCAATAGGGCTGACGTTAAGTTGAGGCGGTGAGGCGTCACTCCACAATGCGAGCGTTGTGGAGTGACGCGAGTACGCTTAGTTTTACCGGCTTATTAAGCGGCAGGCACAACCTTTTTGCGAACTATTATTGCCCAGATCGTCCCCACTAAGGCGAGTAGGCCAAACAGTACAAAAGGCCCAGATTCACGCCAGTGGTCGAATAAGTAACCGCCAAATTTAGCCGCGACCAATATGCCGACTGCGCCAGATAGGTTGAAAAATCCGATAACTGCGCCGCGAATTTCGGCAGGTGTTTGTTGGGCTATTAATACGGCGCTCGTAATAATAACGCCGACTTCACCTAGGCCGATAAAAATGGCGCAGATAATCATTTTAGCGCTGAAAGGATCGTCTATGAAAAAGGTGCCGCCATAGCCGATAAACGACACGAGTAAGCTAATAATCAAGGCATCTACCCGGGCCAGGCGGTCAGAGAGTATTCCGAACAGCGGCGCGCCGATTAAGGTCACGCCCTGGGCTATCCCGACAATCATGCCGCCACGTGCGAGCGCATCGGCACGGCTAAGCCCAAGCTCCGATGTTCCATAATTCGCCAGCCATAAAGTAAAAAAAGTCCCTACGATGGCAAGATTGCCCCGCGACACAAATGCGGCGGCATATGAGAGGGCCACACCATGGTCGCGCGCGGCGCGGAAGCCTTTTTTGGTAATCTCCAAAAATGAATCGCTGCTGCTTTGCTGGATAGATGTGTCATGCTTTTTTAAGCTGAGCCACATCCATATAGCAAATAGCAGGCTGACACCGGCGATAATAAAGTAGGTGACCATGCCTGCCGCGTGCGGATCCATGCCCCGTGCTTGAAAAATAGCGGGGAGTCGTAAGATTAAAAACACTGTGGTCATGGCGCCAAATCCATTGGCTAGGCCGAGAAATCCGGTGGCCTTGCCGCGACTGCGATCATTTACGTAGTCGGCCATAATGGTAATTGTCATGCAGCTGAATGCGGCGACACCAATGCCAAAAATAATACGAAAGAAGATCAGCTGCGGATAGCTTTGTGCAAAGGGAAACCCTGCAACGCCAATAGCCATGATGACAAAGCTCACAGCCATGACATGGCGCCGGCCTATTTTGTCTGACATTGTGCCCCAGAATCCTGCCGCAATAATAATGGCGATTTCCCCCCAGAAGGCGATATTGCCGCTCATGACCCCCTGTTCGTTTTCAGGTATGTGCAGGAACTCACTTAAAAGATAGGGTTGCATCTGCGGCATAAAGGTCGAAAGCAAGATGCCGGCAAAACAGGCGCCGTAAAATCCAATGAGGTTGGACGGGAGCACTGAATTGGTGAGTTGCACGCCCAAGAATGATCTCGGTGCGCTATTTTGTGGCGATTTCATTGTCGGCTGTCTCCGATGAACTTGCTTTAATTGCTGAGTAAAGGGTGTATGCCGCGTAAGCAAAGGCGCCTTGGCTAGCGGTGTTGATCAGTTCTTCTATCCATTGCAGGGCTTCTGACTGGTCTGGCAGTCTCGCTAAACCGGCCATAGTAAAGACGGCAAGAATATTGCAAAAAAACATAACACTTGCACTAAGCCGCTTTGCATTCCAAGACTTGATTATAAGTTGGAGCGCTAGAGCGACGTTGCCTAAGGTAGTTAGCGCTAGTAAATAAAAGGTGCCGTAGCGCTTTTCAGGCCATGAGGCGGTAATGACGAGTGCGGTGATAACAAGTAGGCCGGGCACGATTAATGTTATATGCCTTGCCGTTTGACCTTTATTGTTACTCGCGCCCCAAACCGTTGCGGCAAGAATCAGCATGCCTGGGGCGAGACAGAAAAACAGGGCGCTGTTCATCCAGCTAATATCTGTTTGAACAGTGGCAACTATGAGCTTCCAGCTTGCTTTTGAAATGCCGCCGCAGAGAATGAGTATCGCACCGAGGCGCGCGAGTTGCTGCCAGCGTGCGCCCCATAATGTGGCGGTTGTAGATACAAAATACAGGCCAATGCCGGATAAAACGATTGGCACAAAATCGAAAACAGCGAGGCCAATACTGTACTGGTACATAAAATCTCCTTTTCGATATTTGATGGCTTGACTTAAAACGCTTAAAGATATTACATTATATCAATAGGGCATACCAACAAGAATTATAGATGTCAGTAGCAGTGACGGCGTTCGTGGTTTAGCGCTGGGTAAGGTAGTACAGCGTGGCCTTAGGCCTAAATCTTAGAATTTACAGAGACAGAATGAGGTAGTTGGAATGCAGTCGCACAGAATTAGCCAGAATTTAGCTTTGCTGATGGGTACAGCGTTAGTAATGTCTCCTTCGCTAGCGCAGGAAAAGGTCAGCCCTAAAAGACCCGCGCTGCAAATGGAAGAGGTGATCGTTTCGGCTCGTAAGCGTGATGAGAGTCTTCAGGAAATTCCGCTCTCAGTTACGCCGTTTACTATGGAGCAAATGGAGCGCAGGGCCTTTACTGGCGTCGAAGATATTGCTGCGAGCACACCAGGTTTTTCGTATGAAGGTTTTAGTACCTCCGGCACGAACGGTAACGCGGTAATCCGGGGGCTAGCGCAGCAGTTCACCACCGCGCGTATTCAGAACGTCGCGTTTTTTATTGATGGCATATATATGCAGCGTCAGTCCATGCTAAATATGGGCTTAATCGACATGCAGCGTGTTGAGGTCGTAAAAGGCCCGCAGAATGCGCTCTATGGGCGGAACGCCTTCGCGGGCGCGCTCAACTATGTTACGAGCCGCCCTACGGTTGAGCCGGGTGGCTATATAAGCCAGACCGTGGGTAGCCATGATCGCTATGATCTTCGGGCAAGTTATACCGGCCCCATTTTTAGTGAGCGTCTGCTCGGTAAGTTCTCTTATGGATACACCACGTACGATGGTCATCATCGCAATGATCACAGCCAAGCGGATGCAGACCCGAGTGGCGTGAATAGCAAGGGCCGCGTTGGCGGCTGGGATGACCAGTCTTGGGCGGCGGCATTTACCTATGACGTAACGCCAAATATCGCAGCTCACCTTGGTTTGTATCATGTTGAAATTGAACGCGAAACTCAGCCGGCGTATCAAATCAGCGGTATCGGTGCGCGGGCATTTGGCTTGTGGGAACAAGATGATCTTAACTGTATTCAGGGCGAGGGCACCCAGCAAACGGCATTAGGCCCGCGGGACTTTACCGCGAATGCTGCCTATTGTGGCGAGTTAAAACCTTATGCCGCGGAGATTGCGCCGCGTAGCTATGGTCCTACTGCCTTGGTTATGGATCCGCGTAGTTGGGGTGCTATCGCAAGTACCGATCTTGTGACCCTGGCCTTTGATTGGTCAATAACCGAAGACATGACTTTGAGTTATTTATTCGGCTGGACCGGGCATGACTCTAGCTCGACGGGCGGCCCTGGCGGCGAAGACCCAGAATTGGGCTCTAGTGTTGAAGTGGGTACAGGTATTTCTAATATTGTTCAGATAAATGCTTTCAGTAGCCGGCCGAACTCCGAGATTGAGTCCTTTTCTCATGAGTTACGTCTCGACTGGCAGATTACAGATCGCATTGGTGTGCGCATGGGGGGGTATTTCTCTGAGGTTGAGGATCGTCAGTGGACCTTGCTTTTCCTTAACCCCGTTTGTTCGTCTGGTCAGTTCACTGACGCCCAAGGTGATGTGATTGGTAACTCTGACAATTGTGATGTCGCCCTAGGTAATGCGTTGTCGCCAATCGTAACGGATCGCCGAGCGACCGATATTACTTTTATTACGGCCTACGACATGGGCTTTCGTCAACACGCAGTCACTCGCATGGAAGATACTGCCTACAATGACATGGTAGAAGCCGCCTTTATTGCCTTTGATATTGATATTACTGATTCCATTAGCTTGTCAGCAGAAGGTCGCTATACCCACGAGAAAACGGAGGTGTACTACCATACCGACTCTTTCGGTGTCGCCTACGGCGAAAAAATTGATTATTCTTTAATCCCTGACCGCGTATTTGGTATCCCGTCTGGCGATTGTACTGATCCGGTCACAGGTATTAACGACGGCACAACCTTGTGTAGTGCCATTGTTGACCCTTCTGATGCTGAAGATTTTTATTCCTTCTCACCTCGCGCCATCCTTGAATGGAAGCCCTCCGATTCGCATATGTTCTACATTTCTGCTGCCAATGGTGTGAAAGCCGGTGGTTTTAATAATGCGGTAGATCCGAGTCAGAAAGTTTACGATGTGGAAGAAAACTGGACCTATGAAATTGGCACTAAAAACCAGTTTTTTGATGATCGCCTAACGCTTAATTTGGCACTTTACGAAGTAAATTGGACGGGAATGCAGGGTGGCGTTTCTCCCGCTGTCGTTGGCTTGTCAACCTCGGATGTTATCGAAAACCTCGGCGAAGCGACGAGTATTGGACTTGAGTCGGAAATTGTCGCTCGCTTGAGTGATAACTTCGTTGTCGACCTGGGCTTGTCGTTTAACGATCCCAAATATGAAGACGGCGTAAAATACTCACCGGCAGTTACGCGATTCCAGTGTGATAAAACTGATCTCTGTGCTGACGATGGCGAAGTGGGCGGCAATCAGTTGGCGCGTACCTCTAAAGTTCAGGTCAACAGTGGTTTTACTTATAACTTAATGTTTGACAGCGGTTGGATGCTAAGTACTCGCTATGATTTTACCTACCAAAGCAAACAGTATGTTACGCCGCTGAATCTTGCCTGGGTGCCTGAGCGCTTTATTTCAAATGCCTCAATTAATATTCTCGACCCCAATGACGTATGGGAATTTAACCTCTGGGGCAAGAATATCTTTGATGAAGACAAGGCGGCAAACGCTTTCTACCTCGGTGTTTTTAACCAGTACTTGGTTTCCAAGGTAACGGGTCCTTCGTATGGCCTACAAGTGAAATACAACTTGTAAGCTGCGTGATGCTGATAACAATAGGAATGGAGCTGTACAGTGACAAGTGAAACATCTACACCAATTCGGGTTGCCGCTGCGCAGTGCGCCATAGGCAGTAATATGGACGAAAACCTGAGTACCTGCTTGCGGGTACTCGACAAGGCCGCCGAACATAAGCCCGTACTGGTGGTGCTGCCGGAGTTTTGCAATCACTTGTCATGGTATGACAACGCCGAACATTGTTATGAAGTTTCACTAACACTCGATTCAGCTTTTCTTGCGGCAATCTCCGCTAAAGCTAAGGCTATTGGCGCCTATGTCAGTATTGGCGCAACCCTGCGGCGAGAGGGCGGCAAGGTTAGTGGTTCTGCACTTCTCTATTCTCCGCAAGGCGAACTGCTGGGTATTGCTGACAAGCAGGTATTGATTGGGCATGAGAATGACTTTTTAGAACCGGCGCAAAACGCCGCGCCGATTATCGACACCGACATTGGCCGCCTCGCCATGTATATGTGCATGGATGGTGTCATAAACGAAACACCACACTGTCTCGCCTTGCGCGGCGCGCAGGTCTTGTGTAACAGCCTCAACTCATTTGCACCAGACGAAGGCAATTTACATATTCCGGTGCGCGCAGCCGAGAACAAAGTCTTTGTTGTTGCGGCCAACAAGGTTGGCCCGTTAGTGCCAGACGCCATGATGGCGGACATCAGCGCGGCGACAAATATCCCAGAAGTCTTTTTGTGCGGCGCAGGAGAAAGTCAAATTGTCGCGCCAGATGGCACAGTGTTAGCCATGGCGCAAACCCGTGACGAAGAAGTGATTTCTGCACTGATCACAGTGGCAGCGGCCGACAGTAAAGTCCGCCCTGACGGTACTGATATCATCGCATCGCGTCGACCTGAGCTCTACAGCAGCCTCGGTGAAAATCCTGCCTCACAAAGCTTAGCTGTGTTTGGCGGTAAACCGGATCTGCAAGCGGCAATGATTCGTTGGCAAGACGAAACGATAGCAGAAATGTGTGCGCTGGTTGCTGAAGCTCAGCGTGCCGGTGCTCAGCTCATTGCGCTATCGCCGCCGGCGGCGTTTACCAAGATCCAAGAAAATGAACTTGGGAATTGGCAGTTGCGTGGTGCTGAGCTCGTTAGCGCACTGGGCGAAATACTTAATGATGATGTTTACGTGATTAGTGCGCAGGTTGCTGCGCAGGGCGCCGCATATCAACATCAAGTCGTCGCAATTGCTAGCCACGGTGTTGTTGCAGTGCAAGGCCAAGTGCACTTCAGTCAACGCTTTGCTTGGTCGACATTGGCGGAGGGTTTTATCAGCGTCGACCTGCCTTTTGCTCGTGTATGTATGCTGACGAGTGACGACAGTATTTACCCCGAAAGTTTCCGCCTTTGCGCTATGGCAGCGGCAGAAATTGCAGTAGTGCCGATGATGCCTTTGGAACATTGGGAGCTGCAGACTGGCCTTGTAGAGCGCGCCGCAGAGAATAGACTCAACCTCTTGGCACCGACTGCTAATTTTGAGTTTGGTCGCGGTTTTGCTGCCGGGCTGCTTGAGGATTTTACCGTTTTTGGCGAGTGGAAAACCCGCATCTTTGACGGCGTACTGACTCGTCCGCCGCTAACAGACATGCGTGACGACAGTGCCATAACCCTGGCGATGCTTCACCCTCGCTATGCAGAGAATAAAGTTGTGTCGCGCAACACTCACCTGATTGAAAATCGGCCGTGGTATTTGCTGCAGCCGATGACCACCGCAAATTAAGGACAACACCATGAGTATGTCATTACCCAAAGCCCTCCACGAAAAAGTACTTAAGGCCATTGTTGAGCGCTTTGATTTGGTCGAAGACCTTGCGGAAGACGGCGGTCCCTTTCTGCCGTTGAATAGTCATATTCCTATGCATGAAGGTTCGGTTGGCTATATGCGCCGTTTTACCGGGAACCCCATGTTCCAGGTGGTGACCTCAAGTATTGTGGTGCCAGCTCTTCAACTCGATTCCCATATGGTATTTGCATTCACACCCTCAGACAGCGCAGTTCCCCATTTTACGGTTGACTCTGTTTGTGCAGGTGAACATCACGCCTTTCATCTAGACCTTATCCCACGTATGGATCTCGGTTCACAGCTCACTTATATGAATGAAGTGTTTTTGCCGTTGACCGAAAGCTGGGAGCGTGGCAGTGCAATTGAAGGCTTGAGTCGCGCGCATTTGTCGCCGCGTCAGCTAGGAATTATGTCGCCATGGATGCTAGCCAATCGCGCCACAGAATCTGCGTTCGTTGAAATTGGCAGTGTGGTTGATGACTACCTTAATCACTGGTTTGGATTAGTTGAAAACGGCATTTCGACTGAAGCCCTCAATGGGCTTAGCGCGAGTGAATTGATTGAGCGCGATCGCCGCAATAAATTCGCCATTTTCAATGCTGATGTCGACCCCGTATGGCAGCGCATTGCACCATTAGTTGGCAATGAAGCCGCGGAAAAACAAATTGAAACCTTGCGCGCCGTGAGCGCTTAAGACCTCACGACGTGACGCTAGGAGATAAATTATGGCCAAAATGATAAGTGAATTGTTAATTGAAGACATGACCCCCGAAGAGCGCGAGCGCGCTGAACGGGTCGAATCAATACTGCCTACGCTCGCTGAGCGCGCAGTGAAAACTGACCGTGAAGGAAAATTCGATCCGGATAATGTCCGTCTGCTTGGCGAGGCCGGATTGCTTGGGCTGATGGTGCCCCGAGAATACGGCGGCCTTGGCGGTGGCTTGCGCGATTGGGCGGCAGCGTGTTTTGCGATTGGTAGCGTGTGCCCCTCCACCGGCTTGGCCTATTTCTTTCACAACACCTCTGCCTCACGCGGCACCTTGGCACTGGCCGCTTTGGATGAAGGTTTGTTCTCTGCCGAAGAAGCGCCAGGTGTGCGGGCCTTTGCTGAGAAAGTACTCTACACCATGGGGCGCGATCGCAAGTGGCTGGCAAATTACGCCAGTGAATCTGTTAAGTCTGAGCACTCGGCCATTACCATCACCACTGAGGCTCACAAGGTTGAGGGCGGTTGGGAACTGAATGGCGAGAAATCCTTTGGTTGCGCCACGGGTATTGCCGATCAGTATCTAGTTACCGCCGGTCTGCAGGGTATTAATGACGCTAGCGCCTTGTGCACGTTCTTTGTTGATCGTGATGCGCCGGGTACACGTGGTCGCATTGAATGGGATGCGATGGGCATGCGCGGTACTGCGACTGAAGGCTTGGTGTTAGAAAAAGTATTTGTGCCCGATGACGCCGCGCTCGCAATTCCGGGCGCCTTTGCCCGTAGCTGCCAAATGAGCCGCTCAAGTTTTGTCGGCAACCAAGTGGCTGCGTCGGTTATCTACCTGGGCGCAGCGGTAGCGGTATACCAAACTGCGATTAAAATGCTCAAGGAAAAAACCTTTGTCGACACCGGAAAACCTATTGGGACCGGTCCCTTCCAATCGCAGTTTGTGGGCGATATGTACGCCGATTTACAAACCGCATTGCTGTGGGCGCGGCGTCAGATTCAGATTGAAAGCTGCAATCCGCCAATGGTTTCTAAAGACGAGGTGGTGACTTTTTGGCGGACCTGTAAAGGTCAGATTGCGGAATACAGTTTTAACGTCGGCGTGACTGCGCTGAAAGCTGCTGGTACTTCCGGGACCATGTTTAGTACCCCGTATTCGCGTGCCTTACGTGACCTTGCGATGGGGTTGGTGCAAGCCTTCCCCGCCGAGCGCGGTAGGCTTGAGGCGGCTAAGTTAATTATTGAAGGTCGTGAACAAAACTCCTTTGGTAAAGGCTAAATCATGCTGCTGAATTTAATCAATGGTGAGCATGCGGCACCGCGCGTCGCGCTAGATAGCTGGGTGTGTAACGCCAGTACTGCGGCACAGTTGTTTCCACAATTAGCGGCGGACGCCGAGCAGATCGAAGAGGCAATCGCAACCGCATCGGCGGTTCATGCAAGTGGTGAATGGTCGGGACTGAGTAATAGGTCTCGGGCGGATCTACTTGACGCTGCGGCTGACGCACTCGCCGAGCAGGCAGAAAAGATCGCGGAAGCCGACGCGCGTTGTACAGGTGCGATCTTAAAATTTACTCGTGTTGTAGCCAGTATTTGCCCAATGGCGTTTCGGTCTGCGGCAAATTTACTGCGCGGCTTGGAAGCCGAAACTGCTGGGCATGAGCCTCTGCAAGGCCCCCACGGTGCGTTGCTAAATGAACGTTTGGCACTGGGTCCTGCAGCAATTATTGCACCATGGAATGCGCCCTCAGGAATCGCCTGTCATAAAATTGCCTCGGCGCTGGCGGCGGGTTGTCCGGTTATTGTTAAACCCTCTGAGTGGGCGCCCCTGTCTGCGCAGTATATTGTTGAAGCGCTGCAAGAGGTGGGTTTTCCTACTGGTCTAATTCAGTTGCTTCATGGCGATGCCAAAGTCGGCGCGGCACTCGTGGCAGATTCACGGATTGCAGCGGTGTCTTTTACTGGTGGTTTGGCAGGTGGTCGCGCGGTGGCAACCGCATGTGCACAAGATATTAAACCCGCGCAGTTAGAGTTGGGCGGTAATAATGCGCTGGTGGTACTGGAAGACGCCAATATTGAGGCGAGCTGCGATGCAATCGTGCAGGGCCTGGTGACTTTGAATGGTCAGTGGTGCCGAGCACTGGGCCGTCTGCTGATTCATGAGTCACTGGTTTCGCCTGTGCTAAAGGGTGTTATGGCGCGGCTTGAGAAACTGCAAATTGGCAGCGCATTATCACCAGACAGTGATATGGGGCCACTGGTTCATGCCGCACACCTCGCTCATATTAAACAAACACTAGAAGCGTATCGGGCGCTGGGCGGCAAAGTGCTGCAGAGCAGTTCAATACCAACAACGCCCGGTTATTATTTTGCTCCGGCACTTATTACAGGTTTGACGCCAGAGCAAACCCGCAATGAAACCTTTGGGCCGGTGGCAACCGTACACAGCTTTAGCAGTGACGACGAGGCAGTTGCACTAGCCAATGGAACGCCCTTTGGTTTAGCCGGTTATGTATTTGGTGAAGAGCAGCGCTGCTGGGCTGTGGCCAAACAAATGCGCACCGGAATTGTAAAAATAAATGCCGTAACCATGATGAATTTGCACCCACTCGCACCCCGACCTGCCTGGGGTTTGAGCGGGCAGGGCGATGAGGGCGTACGTGAGAGTTTTGAGTTTTTCCGAGGCAGCCGCGTTATTGGTGTAGGGGCAAGACCGTGAGCGAATATTTTAATTGTGATCATGGCCTCTATATCAATGGTCAGCAGCGACCAGCCATCAATGACGACTGGTTCGACGTTTTGTCGCCCCTCGATGAACAACCGCTAGCACGTGTGGCCAGCGCCGGTGAGAAAGATGTCGCTGAGGCAGTTGTGGTGGCCGCTAAGGGCTTGGCCTTGTGGTCAGCGCTGCCCCCTAAAGATCGCGAAGCGGTGTTACTTAAAGCGGCGCAGATCATGGACGCCGAAGGCGAAGCCCGCTACCTTGAGCTACTTATTCGTGAAAGCGGCTCAAGTATTACAAAGGCGCGCTTTGAAATTTCGTACACCGTAGATTTACTGCGCACAGCGGCGGGCGAAGTGCGCCGACTTTATGGCGATACTTTCCCGAATGATCGCCCAGATCGCATGTCTATGGTTTTTCGTGAACCGCTCGGTGTGGTGGCGGTGGTGTCTCCCTATAACGCGCCGCTTGCCCTACTTTGCAAAATGGCGGCATTTCCGCTTGCTGCAGGCAATAGCGTGGTTATTAAACCATCGGAAGAAACGCCGATAATCGCCTTGGCCTTCGCGAAATTACTCGTTGAAGCGGGGCTGCCCGCGGAGGCGGTTAGCGTGCTGCCGGGCTTTGGTCTGCAATGCGGTGCGCCACTGGTTAATCACCCCGGTATTGACGGCATTGCACTTACTGGCTCGACTCAAACCGGGAAAATGATTGGTGCGGCGGCCATGCAACGCATGGTGCCGGCGCAACTAGAACTTGGCGGAAAGAGCGCACTGTTAGTATTGCGCGATGTTGATCCTGAGCGGGCGGCGGCCATTGCGGTGGCTGGCATGTTTAACCACGGTGGCCAGATCTGTATGGCCAACTCGCGGATCATTGTCGAGGCGCCGATTTACGATGCCTTTTGCGCTGCAATAAAGCGCGAAGCTGAGGCTTTGGAAATTGGCAATGTTTTCGATAATCAGTGTGCTTACGGTCCGCTGATTAATCGTCGTGCAGTTGAGAAAATTCAAGCACATCAAACCGATGCCTTGGCACGCGGCGCCACGCTTCTTTGTGGTGGCAAGATTCGTGAAGGCTTGGTTTACGAGCCAACATTGCTGCTTAGCCCACCATTGGATGCCAGTATTTGGCGGGAGGAGAGCTTCGGCCCCTTGGCCAGTATTGTCTCGGCGGCAGACTTGGAGGAAGCCATTGAGCTTGCTAATGACAGCGACTACGGCCTGTCGGCTGGCGTACTGACCTTGAATATGCAATGGGGTTTCACTGCTGCGCGGCGTATAAACGCCGGCGCCGTGCATATTGGCATGCACTCATTTCAGAGTAATGCCCTAGCGCCGGTTGGCGGCAGCGGTTACTCAGGCGTAGGCCGCAGCGGCGGTAAATTTAGTACTGAAGAATTCACCGAATTAAAATGGATTAGTGTCGAGCTTGGAGCTGCGCTGTGAGCGAAGTGCTCGTGCAGCGCGGCTATGTGCCTGCCGGCACAGGGCAAATGCATTATCGCTTTGCGGGTCAATCTGGCGCGCCGGTTTTACTGCTTATTCATCAGGCGCCAAGTAGTTCGGTCATGTTTGAGGTCATGATGGCCTCACTCGCTGAGGACTACTATGTACTTGCGCCAGACCTGCCCGGATTTGGCCAGAGTGACTCGCTAACAATCAGCAATACCATTGCTGATTGGGCTGATGCGCTACAGGGTTTTTGCCAGAATATTATTGGTGCTCAGACCTTAGCTGGGGTATTTGGTCATCACACTGGGGCTGCAGTTGCGACTGAAATGCTTTATCGCCACCCGCAAATTGCAGACAGCCTAATGTTGTCTGGCCCGACGCTGCTGAATCAAATTTTGAAGAATATCCTGCCAGAAAAAGCGAGGGCTTTTCCCGCGTCGGCGGATGGCTTGCATTTGCTTGGTATGTGGCAGCGTATGCAGGGTAAAGATGCCCAGGCCGAGTTAAGTCTGATACTCCGGGAAACGCTACTGGGCTTAGGGATGGGGGAGCGTTATCCCGATGCATACGCAGCGGTGATCGACCACGATTTTCAGCGTGCGATTAGTGCAATAACACAGCCGGTGTTGATGTTTGCGGGTAGTGCAGACCCATTGTATTCCGTTTTAGATGACGCGTTTTCCTGTGTGCAGCAAGGCGTTGTAACACGTATTCCCAATACAACGAGTTGGGTATGTGACCGACAGCCGGATGTTGTCTGCGGGCTGATTCGGCGGTTTTTGAGCCGCTCAAGGCCAGCAGATAGCGCTGGCGGTAAGGAGGAGTGGCCCTGTGAGTCATAATCTCGAACGCAATAGCCTCGGTATTGTTGGTCGCCCAGCTCTGTTGTTGGTCGACATGATTAATGGTTTTACCAGCTCGCGCTGTCCGCTGGGCACAGATTGTCCTGAGGTAGTGGCTGCTAATGCGCGCTTGCTAGCGGCGTTCCGGGCGCGTGGATTGCCCGTGGTGTTTACAACGGTGGTCTACCACAGCGACGATCAGGCCAAGGTATTTCGCGCACGGATTCCGGCGCTTAATTGCCTTACTCCGGATTCCGAATGGGTTCAGGTCGACCCGGCGCTGCAGCCTATAGCGGGTGAATTGCTTGTAGAAAAGCAGTGGGCGAGTTCTTTTTACGGCACCGAACTCGATGCGGAACTAAAGGCGATGAATGTCGACACGCTTATCGTGACAGGGCTAACAACCAGCGGGTGTGTACGCGCGACCGTAGTCGACGGCCTCCAGCATGACTATGTGGTTATTGTGGCAGAAGAAGCGGTTGGCGATCGCAATGCAGAGGCGCACGCCGCTAATCTATTCGATATGCACGCTAAATACGCCGACGTGGTGAAAGTCGATGATGTGCTACATCAACTGCCGTAGAATGGCACCCAGCCATTATAAGGAGGAGTTATGGACGCTGTAATCGAAAAGCTATTTAGCGATCACGATCTGAAGTCTTTGCGCGGAGATACGCCAACCCCGCTTTATCACCAGACCTATTTATTGCTCAAGGGTCGAATACTCGACGGTTCAATTGCGTTTGGCGCACAAATGCCGACCGAGCAGCATTTGGCCGAAGTTTTTGGGATCTCCAGAATTACCGCGAAACGCGCGATGGATGAACTTGCTGCCGAAGGCTTGGTAGAGCGCCGTCGCGGAAAGGGTACCCACGTTACTTATCAGTACACCGCCGAGGCGGTAAACGCACCACTGATGGGAATGTTAGAGAAACTGGCCAATCTTGGTCGTCGTACCAAGGTTCGGGTGCTGGATTTGTCTGAGGTGACACCACCGCCGATGATTGCCAGCCAATTGGGGCTGAAATCTGGCGAGAAGGCCTTTCGCTTACTGCGTGTGCGCAGCAGCGAGGAGGGCAAACCATTTGCCTACTACGAGAGTTGGACTGCTGGAATTACCCACGGCTTCACCCGCGAGAATCTGGAGTCGGCGGTGCGCCTAGAAGTGATTAAGGAAAATGGTCTGCAGCTGACCAAGGTCGAGCAAGATCTCAGTGCCATTGCGGTGAGTGCCGATGTGGCCCGTGAACTGCAAATGGAACCCGG
>TARA_R110001599_G_scaffold29107_6_pt1 | contig 21859 bp, 14 predicted proteins | sample TARA_R110001599 | Tara Oceans TARA_R110001599 (sample SAMEA4398360) | marine metagenome | biome: Polar Biome; feature: [MES] marine water layer (ENVO:01000295) within the mesopelagic zone...; material: water (ENVO:00002006), including particulate matter (ENVO:01000060) such as......
GGCTGCCGCGACTTCGCGGAGTCGCAAATAAGCAAGCCAAGGGTCGCCTTGGTAGTTTGCGGTAAATTGGCGGGTCAGGTTAATTTGGTAGCAGTCGCCCGCGTTGATATAGGTTTTAACCTTCTCAAAGGCCGTGGTGTATTCCTCGCGATTTAGCGAACTACGGAAAGGGCTATTTAGACGAAAGTTGCCACTTTTCTGTGCGCTCTTGCCTAGTGCTAGCAAACTGCGTAGATGTTCGACATATTCGCCCGCGACGTGGGGTTGGGCGACCAATTCACTGCGTTTGTCGTGGTGGTCAACGATAACGAGCCAGGGATAAATGCCGATTTTGAATAGGGGGGTAGCGCTGGATGTTGCGTCCAGGCCAGCTTGTGCCTGTTCGCCAAAGTCATAGCTAAGATAACCAACGGCGCCGCCACTAAAGGGGAGGTCCACTGCATCAAGGTAGCTTTGTTCAATTCGCTTCAGTGCTTGATCTAACTTTGTGTTATTCCTTGTGTTGCTGTCATAACTATATGTATTACAAGATATTAATTCTTCTGGATCGGCACAAATAATATCCCAGCGACCACGCTCGCTGTGAGCAGCGGCGCTGTCCAAATAGACGGGCAGCGGCAAATGCTTGATCGCCGCGAAGTAGCAGCTGCTATCGCGATGGTAGGGTAGAGGTATGCGGCAAAGGCTAGCCATGAAGTGTTGCTCAGAAGTAATACAAAGCTGCGGACAGCGGCCAATTTTACGTGCTATGAGCCTGAAAAATCTAGCGTTTTGTGGTAATTCGCTAGTGCTCAACAAGGCTCTTCAGATTGACAGAGGGGGCTGATCCCAGTACTGTTAGCCGCCGCTTTGAGAAACACCAAACCGTCGACGCAACACACAGAACGGTTAATTCTCATAATATCCGCACTTCAATATGCTTGCAGGCGTAAGCCCCCCAGTTTCTGGAATCCAGAAGCACAAAAAAAGGGCCATCGCATGCGGTATGTTCGCGGGTTACCAATTAAATGTAGCTGGAACTGACAGGCATGACAAAAATAGTAAAACTCACTCCCTCACTAGAGAATCCCTTCGAGCAAAAAACTGAGCTCGAATTTACCGTTCCCGGTCAAATTGACTACGCTCCAGGACTCTATGAAGCCGCGCTTCAGGCGGGCTACGACCTGCAACAACGTCCTCGTAAAATGGCCGGTGTTAAGGGTTTTCAAAAGCAACATGAAAAGAAACGTATGTCGATCTGGGAACGGATTGATGTTTTAGCTGATGCGGGTACTGAGCCTAAGATACTTTATCAGAACTGGGGTAAAAATCTTGATGGCGCGTCCCTCGTTACCGCGGTATTAAAAGTAAATGGCCGCGATGTTGCTATTTACGGGCACGATTTCACCGTGCGCGCCGGCTCTATGGATGCCACCAACGGCACTAAGCTAGCCAATTTGTTTCGCCTTGCGGGTAAATTGGGCATTCCGCTCGTGGGTATGAACGATTCTGCGGGCGCGTATATTCCTGCTGGTGTCGGCGGCCTCGACGGCTACGCTGAAGCCTTTACTGCACTGCGCAAAATCAACGGCGTTGTGCCGTCAATTATGTGTATGTTTGGCTATAACGCTGGTGGCGGATCATACCTACCGCGTCAGGGCTCTTTTGTTATTCAGCCTAACGACACCTTCTTCGGTTTAACTGGCCCCGGCGTTGTTAAATCTGTACTCGGCGAAGATGTAACGGCTGATGAGCTTGGCGGGCCAAGTGTTCACTCTAAATCCGGTGTAACCGATTTTGTGGTGCCAGACGAAGTCGCGGCGCTGCGTAAAGTGAAAGAGCTGCTGAACTATTTGCCTAATAACAGCAGTGAGGCGCCCGCTTTTCAGCCGACGTCTGATCCCATTACGCGCAAAACTTGGGATATTGATCTGCTGCTGAAAAAAGCGTTCAACAGCCCCACCGGTTTTAACACGCCATTTGATATCAGTATTATCATTCAACAGATGTGCGATCACGGCGATTTCTTTGAAATACAGCCTGAACGGGCACGAAATACCGTTTGCGCGTTAGGGCGCATGGGCGGCAATGTGGTCGGTTTTGTCGCCAACAACTCGGCTGTAGCCTCAGGCCAAATTGATATCGATGCAGCTTATAAAAATGCGCGTTTTATCCGTTTCTGTAATGTTTACAATATTCCAGTCATCTTTATGGAAGACACAACAGGCTTCCTGCCCGGTAAAGAGCAAGAGGCCGGTGGTATTGTGCAAGCGGGTCGGGCCATGCTCGACGCCATCATTGATCTGCGTACCCCGCGTTTCTTGATGATTGTGCGTAACGCCTTTGGCGGCGCCTACGCTGCGTTTAACAACTACCCAACAGGTGCAGATTTTGTCTGTGCACTGCCAACCACCCGCTTAGCCGTAATGGGGCCAGCTGGTGTTGAGTATGTTTATAAAGATGAAGTTCGTAAAATTCGCGGCTCGATAAAAGCCAAGATCGCCGAAGCGACAGCACAAAATGCGAAAGCCGGTATGCCTGACGCCGAGGCTGCAAGTGCAGCAAAAGAAGCGGTTGGCGCGTGGCAGAAGCAAGAAGAGCTGCTGTTAACTCAGCGCTATGAACGCGAATTGATGAATCCAAATGAAGCACTAAGCCTGGGATCTATTTCCCAGATCGTCATGCCCTCAGACCTGCGTAAGGTGCTGGGTGAGCAACTGGAACTGCACTTGAAGGCCTATAAGCCTGAACCAATGAGTGGTGTGCAGCGGGAGTTCCATTAATCCCCCGTTGTCCGCAACGGTTTCTTGATCCATTGAATTAGACGATTCGCTAACGAGGATATTCGACGTGCAAGCAAGCAATAATTATTATTTGAGCAACCCCATGGTCCATAAAGACCGCAAACTCGCCAAAGCTAAGTCAGAATGGGTGAGAGCTTTCGCCTGTAATGATATGAAACCATTGATCATTTGCCGTGGCCCGATCCGCAAGGAGGCCATGGATGTATTTGATGAAATGGGTATCACTCACTACGGTATTTTACTCTCAGAAAAAGATTCTATTACCTATACCAATGCGTTGGCCCCTGAGCTACGTACCTTAACTGATCCTAATCGGGTACACCGGGTGCCGGATTACAGCGGTGCCACCAAAGAAGAGCGTCAAAAGCGCATTCAGCAAATCATTCGCATTGCCTACGACAACGGCTACAACTCAATATTCGCGGGTTATGGCTTTATGTCAGAAGACGCTGAAATGGTTGAAGCCATGGAGAAGGCCGGGCTGAACTTCATTGGACCCTGTTCTTTTACTCAGAAATCGGCCGGTATGAAGGACCAGGCCAAGCGTACCGCGCTGGAAACGGGGGTATCGGTTACTCCCGGTGTGAATAACGCGACTAGCTTGGCCCTGTTTGCCAAATACGGTAAAGATGGATTAGAAAAATGCGCCAAAGACCACAAACTTACTGTTGATTTTGCGGCTTGCAAAGACATCGAAGAGCAAGCCTTAGCTCTGTTGGCTGCTTCTTATGAAGCCAATATCGACATTATTAATGCCGCTGATATTGGTGCTGCGCTGCAGGTTGAAGCCAAGCGTATGTTGGCCGAAAAGCCCAATAACCGTTTTCGTTTAAAAGCGATCGCCGGCGGTGGTGGTAAAGGCCAACGGATATTGGCGTCTGCTAATTCCTATGAAGGCGCAAGCATAGAAGAAAAGGTCGAGAAGGCGGCCGCCAATGTACCCTCGCTGGTGCTGGAATGCTTGATCGAGCTAAAAACCAACGGTGTGGGCGACAATAAAAACGTCCTTATCGAAATGAATATCGACACGACCCGCCACCAAGAAATTCAAGTGGTGGGTAATGGCCAGTGGTGCATGACGATGGGTGGCCGCGATTGTTCACTGCAAATGCACGAGCAGAAATTGCTGGAAGTGTCTGTTACAGAAGAAGAGTTAGTCGCCGCAATTGATGTGGCTGAGTCGGCGGGTAAAGCTGAGGAAGCTGAGCAACTGAAAAAAGACCTTGTCATTCTTCAGCACATGGAGCGGGAAGGGGCTATTTTCGGTGAAGCCGTTAAGCTCGACTCCCTCGGCACCTTTGAATGTATTGTCGACGGTGAATCTCATTACTTTATGGAGATGAACACTCGGATTCAGGTTGAACACCGGGTAACTGAGCTGTGCTACAAACTGAAATTCACGAACCCTGACGATTCTGGTGATTATTTTATCGCTGAAAGTTTGGTTGAAGTCATGGTTTTACTTGCCCGCCACGGCAAGCAGCTACCTAAGCCCACTCGTATTCTGCGGGAAAAAACCTCGGTTGAGGCGCGGATGAACGCAACCAACCAAGCGTTGCAGCCCCATGCTGGCGGTGTGATTGAAAATTGGTCAAATGCAATTCCCGGCGAAATCCGTGACGACCAAGGCATCTCTACACACAATCCAGATACCGATGTGTTCATGAAGTATCACCTGGCCGGCGCCTACGACTCCAATATCGCCCTGTTGCTGACGACCGGTGAAACCCGTTTAAGCAGCTACCAGCGTTTGGCGGAAATTCTGCGTCGCACGGAATTGCGCGGTAAAGATCTGTCGACCAATCTTGAATTTCACTACGGTCTGGTGCACTGGTTTATTGGCAATGGTATTAATGCGCGCCCATCGACGAGCTTTATCGTTCCCTATTTAACCGCGGTTGGCTTGCTGAAAGAGCAGGCAAATCAGATCGATTTAGATGTTGCGTTTGCTGAAATTCGTCAGCGTTATGTGACTGCCGGTGGCGACAATGGTAAGGCTTGGGCTGATGCCCTCGACTCTAAAAAGCTTTTGCTCATTCGCCCGCTTGAGCGTTTATTCGCTGAACCACACTATATGTCTGGTTGGCTGAGCATGAACAAAGACAGCCTACGTATCGTCAATGGCGAGATCCAGTGGCAGGTAAACCCAATTGAGATGCTCAATAAGCTTTATCACTACTTGAACATGGATTTCGAAGCAGGGAAGCCTGCGCGCTATATGATCTGGGATCACGATAACGATATCTTGTCGGCGGCAGTGAACTTCTATAAATCGCTCAATGAAAAAGTCGCTGCGGCTGACTTCCCGGCTTTACAGGCGTTGCTAGCAAGCGATAAAGCACCTAAAGGCTTTAGTAGTGACGAGTGGCTGGCAGTGCGCAGCGCGCATGCCGGTTATTATGCAGGCACTGAAGTGCTGGCGGTGCTGATGTATATTGCCACCGAGACAGGCTTCTGTGATTTGAGCGTAAACGCTGATTTGAGCATAACCATTCCAGAGCGTCTTACCAACAAAGACTTGCAGAAACAGATGGCGAAGGTACTTGTGCCACCGCCTGCAGCGAAGTCAGACGAAGTCTTGGCGGCGAGTGGCGGTATGTACTACCCCCGCGAAGCACCTGGGATGGATGTTTTTGTTAGCGAAGGCGACCACTTTAACGCCGGCGATACGCTGTATATTGTTGAAGTAATGAAAATGTTCAACAAAGTGATTGCGCCATTTTCTGGCACCATCGCCAAAGTGTTGGTTGAAGGTGACGGCGTGATCATTAAGAAAGGTCAGCCGCTGTTTAAAATCATTCCTGATGAGATGATTGTGATTGAAACCCCTGAAGAAGTTGCTGAAATGCGTCGCGTGAAAACCATTGAGTTTCTCGCCACCCTGAAGTGATTAGCTGCGCTGGCGGTTAAACCGTCAGCGCGATACCCTTTTAAGGAGAATTTCAATGATTACAGGTCTTGATCATATTGCTGTTGCGGTACCCGATTTAGAAAAAGCGATTGCCCGCTTTATGGCAGATTTTGGTTTGCACTACGACGGCAGCGAAGAGGTCGAAAGCGCCAAAACGGCTACTGCTTTTTTCCCGTTAAAGTCGACCAGCATTGAGTTGGTTAGCCCGTTGCGTGGCGAAGGTCCAATTGCAAAATACCTTGAAAAGAAACCCGGCGGTTTGCATCATCTTTGTTTCAGCACCGATGATATTGTCGCTGACGTGGCAAGGTTGAAGGCCTTGGGTTATCAATTTTTGGCTGATGCGCCATCACCCGGCGCCCATGGTTGCCAAGTTATCTTTATTCACCCCAAGTCTTGTGACGGCGTGCTGATCGAACTCAGCCAACCTGGCGACGACCACCACTAATTCGTTTTAATTATTTAGCCCACAGAAAAGTAGTCCCAATGTAGCCGCGCTTAACACATATAAGCGGCGCATTACTCACTGACAATGACAGGTAAACCTATGGCAGATTACAAAGCTCCCGAGACATCCGTAGACGAGTGGAAGGCAATGGCGAATAAAGTCCTCGCCAAAGGCAACCAAACCCTTGACGACTTGGTTTGGCATACGCCAGAAGGCATTGATGTTAAACCCTTGTACACCAAGGAAGACATTCAGGATCTGCCCTATACCAATACCTTACCTGGCATCGAGCCGTTTATTCGCGGCCCCCAGCCTACTATGTACGCTGGCCGTCCGTGGACAATTCGTCAGTACGCGGGTTTCTCAACCGCCGAAGAATCCAATGCCTTTTACCGCAAAGCTTTAGCTGCTGGTGGTCAAGGTGTCTCGGTTGCCTTTGATTTGGCGACTCACCGTGGCTACGACTCAGATCATCCTCGAGTCACGGGCGATGTTGGTAAGGCCGGCGTTGCGATTGACTCAGTTGAAGATATGAAGGTTTTGTTCAACGAAATTCCCTTGGACAAAGTCTCCGTCTCAATGACCATGAACGGGGCGGTATTGCCGGTGCTTGCTGGCTATATAGTTGCGGCAGAAGAGCAGGGTGTTTCTCAGGACAAACTTTCTGGCACTATTCAGAACGACATCCTCAAAGAATTCATGGTGCGTAACACCTATATTTACCCGCCACTGCCATCTATGAAGATCATTGGTGACATCATTGCTTATGCATCTAGCAATATGCCGAAGTACAACACTATCTCAATTTCTGGGTACCATATTCAGGAAGCAGGTGCTGATGCAGCACTTGAGCTAGCCTACACCTTGGCCGATGGTAAAGAATATATTCGCACTGCAATTGCAGCAGGCTTGGATATTGATAAATTTGCGGGCCGTCTGTCCTTCTTCTGGGGCATTGGCATGAATTTCTATATGGAAATTGCCAAAATGCGCGCCGCACGCTTGCTGTGGGCTAAAATCGTTTCTGAGTTTAATCCCAAAGATCAACGCTCAAAAATGCTGCGTACCCACAGCCAAACCTCAGGCTGGTCGCTGACCGAGCAAGACCCTTACAATAACATCGTGCGTACGACTATTGAGGCAATGGCCGCAGTATTCGGTGGCACCCAGTCACTGCACACCAATGCACTGGATGAAGCGATAGCGCTGCCGACTCAGTTCTCCTCGCGCATTGCCCGTAATACCCAGCTGATTATTCAGGAAGAAACCGGTATCACCAATGTGGTTGATCCCTGGGGTGGCTCATACATGATGGAATCATTGACCAAGGACATAGCGGATCGCGCTTGGGAATTGATTCAAGAAGTCGAAGAGAAGGGCGGCATGGCCAAGGCCATTGAAACCGGCCTACCGAAATTGCGTATTGAAGAATCTGCGGCCCGCAAGCAGGCTCGCATCGACCGCGGCGAAGACGTTATTGTTGGCGTTAATAAGTACACGCTAGATGAAGAAGACGATGTTGATGTACTCGACATTGATAACAACGCCGTCCGTGAGTCACAGGTTGCTGCGCTCGCAAAAATCCGCGCCTCACGAGATGAAGCCGCCGTTGAAGCCGCGCTAGAAGCGATTTACCAATGTGCCTGCGGCGGTGAAGGCAATCTGCTAGATCTGGCTGTTAAGGCCACCCGTTTACGTGCAACGGTAGGGGAGATCTCATTTGCTATGGAACGTGAATTCGGTCGGTTCAATGCGCAGGCGCAAACGGTGTCTGGCGTTTACGGTAGTGCTTACCAGGACGACGAAAACTGGCAGGGCATAAGCAAAGACATTGAAGACTTCGCTGAAAAGCACGGCCGTCGTCCACGTATGTTGGTGTGCAAAATGGGACAAGACGGTCACGATCGCGGCGCGAAAGTTATCGCCACCGCGTTTGCAGACGTAGGTTTTGATATCGATTTGTCGCCAATGTTCTCAACCCCTGAAGAAGTTGCTAAACAAGCTGTTGAAAACGACGTGCACGTCGTAGGTGTTTCTTCCCAGGCTGCGGGTCACAAAACCCTGATACCTGAGCTAATCGCTGAGCTGAAGAAAGTCGGCGCCGACGACATAATCGTTATCGCGGGCGGCGTTATTCCACGGCAAGACTACGACTTCCTCTATGAATCAGGTGTGAAGGGTATCTTTGGTCCTGGTACCAAGATCCCACTCGCGGCACGCGGTGTATTGGATGCAATTAATGAGGCGTATAAGGGCTGAGTTGAGGGTCTGATGTCAAAGGTCTGAAGTCGGACGTGCGGCTTTTACCTCCGACGTCAGGCATCCGACCTCTAGCGTTCTAATTATGGCTATAGACATTCAAGCACTCCAAGCCGGCAATTCCCGCGCGCTTGCCAAGGCCATTACCTTGGTCGAGAGTAAGCGTGTAGAGCATCGTACCGAGGCGCAGTTGCTTCTTGAGCAAGTGCTGCCGAGTACCGGCAATAGTATTCGGATTGGTATTACCGGTATTCCTGGTGTTGGCAAGTCGACGTTTATTGAAGCCTTTGGTCTGTATCTTTTGAGTCAGGGTAAGCGGGTTGCGGTATTGGCTGTGGACCCTAGCTCACCCATTGCCGGCGGTTCCATATTGGGTGACAAAACCCGCATGGAAATGCTGTCGCGTAGCAAAGACGCGTTTATTAGGCCTTCTCCGTCTGAAGGTTCCCTTGGCGGTGTCGCCCAAAAAACCAGAGAAACCATGCTGCTTTGCGAAGCCGCTGGTTACGATGTAATTTTGGTTGAGACTGTTGGCGTGGGTCAGTCTGAATATGAAGTTGCCAGTATGGTCGATTTCTTTATGGTACTGATGTTGCCCAATGCCGGTGACGAACTGCAGGGTATCAAAAAAGGCATTATTGAATTAGCCGACGCCTTAGTGATTAACAAGGCCGATGGCGAAAGTATTAATCTTGCTCAGCAAACTCGTCGTCACTATGAAAATGCACTGCATTTGCTGCGTCACAACACGTTTTGGACACCGCAGGTAATGAGCTGCTCAGCGATTAAAAATGAAAACATCGAAGCCATTTGGGGCATGATTAGCGGCTTTAAAATTGACGCGACCAAAAATGGCTCACTGCAAGAAAAGCGCTCAAGGCAAGCGCGGGAGTGGATGAATAAGCTCCTCCACGAAATGCTGGAAATGAAACTCAAGCAAAACCCCGAAGTGCGGGATTTACTTCCCCAGTTAAACGATAAGGTCACCAACGGCGAAACCACGCCCTATCTCGCAGCCACTAAGCTGATTGATCTGCTGTTTAAGTCAGCAAAGTAAACTCAGGTATTGAATTGATGAACGGTAAGGCCCTAGACGACTTTATTGGCTTGTATTTGCCGACGGCGCAGCACATGCAGCTTAGTGTGAAAAGCTATGATGGCAAAAGTCTGCAATTGCACGCACCGCTGGGGCCTAGCATCAACGATAAACTCACCGCTTTTGGGGGCAGCATATACTGCGTGGCGGTGATGGCCTGTTGGGGTATGACCTATTTGCGCTGTGTTGATTATGGCTTAGATCCGGACATCGTGGTGGCGGAAGCGAATATTGAGTATTTGAAGCCGATTCCAGATGACATTGTGGCCCAGTCACTTGTCGCCGAAGAAAGCGACTGGCAGCGATTTTTTCAGCATTATGAAGAACGCGGTCGCGCGAAAATTGATTTGTGTTCAGAAATTAAAGTGAATGGTGAGGTGGCGGTGCGATTTAAAGGGCGTTACGCCATTGTTGGCGTAAAGTAGCCGCAAGGCGAATGGGATCTGGCGATTTCCACATGATGTTAAAGGCCGTCGCCATCGTCGGCGATACGCCGCGCTTGGATCGTCGCCGTTTTAATCTTGGTCGTTGTCCTCGGGGCGGTAGAGGAAATCCGTCAAGTCCTGTCGTTGCGCCATGCCGTCGCGGTAGCCTAAGTCGATTAACTTGCCGCAGTATTCTGGGGTGAATAATAAGTAGCTCGAAATACTCACGCCGCCGCCACCATTGCTGCCGGAACTACTTAGGAACATTCTCAGGCTGCGGGGCAGTTCTTTTACGTGCTGATCTGCGATCCTATCTATATCTTCGCTGGGGCTAATAACCAGGCAATCTATTGGCAACAGTTCCTTGCCCATCAAGCCGAGGTCTTCTTCGGGTATTAGGCGGATAAGTTCATTTATCCGCTCTAGCCGCTCAATATCGGTTTCGATACTGTCAATAAACGCGCTATTGAGCAAATGGCCGATGATCTGCCCAAAGCCTGGCGATTGTATGGTTTTGGGCAGTTTGGGGTATTGCCGTTTGTGGCCGTTAGCCGGGATAACCAAGACGCGATTAGCGCCCAAGTGAATTACCGGGCTAATTGGGGTTAACTGCCGCAGTGCACCATCACCGTAAAAATGACGGCCGATCTTTGCTGGCGGAAAAATAGTCGGAATGGCGGTGGAAGCCATTAAATGTTGCAGCTGGATCGGGGTCGCCACGCCTTGTCGGCGCCAGCGTTGCCAGCCGGCATACTGGGGGCCACCCTGGAAAAAGGTTTCCGAAACGCCTTCGGTGTAATTCATGGCGGTGAGGCAAAACGCCTCTAAATCGCGATTAAGAATGTTGCGACTGATATTTTCAAAGCGAACATACTCACTTAAGAGCTTGCGTAGCGGGCTGTTGTCGAGCAGTGCCACGGGCTTTACTGCAGCCCTAGTCGGATTAAATAATGAATGTGCAAGTCGTAGCGCATTGCGCAGCACGCCAAATAGATCCGCGCGGTAAATTTTGTCTGTTGACAGTTCTCGCCACAGCAACTCCAGTTGCTGAATTGTGCCTGTAAAATGGTGGGCACCAGCGGCAAGTGATGCCGCATTGATCCCCCCCGCAGAGGTTCCAGCGAGTATCGGAAAAGGATTACCCGGGCGACGGCCATGAATCTCGGCCAGTGCCTTTAAAACGCCAACCTGATAAGCCGCGCGTGCGCCGCCGCCGGGTAAAACCAGCGCGGTATTGGCTCGGTAGCGGCTTAGTTGGTCCTCAGGTGTATCTTGCAATGGTTTGGTCACTAGCGTTTATGCCCCCGTAGGCCAGTATCTAATAACACTCTGGTGGCAATTTCTTCTACCGAGGCGTGGGTAATATCTAAATAGGGTATGCCAAAGCGAAGAAACATTGCCTCAGCTTGGCGTAATTCATCTTCACATTGGCGCAATGAAGCATAGCGACTATTAGGGCGGCGTTCGCTGCGGATGGCCGCTAGGCGCTCGGCTTCAATAGTTAAGCCAAAAAGACGGTTGCGGTGTTCCAGTAATGGCTTGGGTAAACGGTCGCTTTCCATGTCTTCTTCGGTAATGGGATAATTGGCTACAAACACACCTGATTGCATAGCAAGATACAGGCAGGTGGGGGTTTTACCACTGCGAGATACCCCTATAAGAATTACCTCGGCTTGATCGTAGCGATTTAAGCGCGCGCCGTCGTCATTGTCTAAGGCGTAATTCACCGCGTCGATCCGCTGTTTGTATTCGGCGTCTCGGTCAGCGCTTTGGGCACGGCCAACGGTGCGAGAGGGCGCTTCGCCAAGTGCAATCTCCAATTGGCTTACAAAGGTGCCAAGCACATCGATAATAAAACCTTGGCTGGTGGCAATGACTGCCCGCAGCTGCTCGTCAACAAGGGTATCGAAAACGACAGGCTGGTTGCCCGTTTCGAGGGCAGCTCGGTTTATTTTCTCAACCGCCGATTGGGCTTTTGCGATGGTGTCAACATAGGGAATAACGATGTGGTCAAATTTCTGGTTCTCGAATTGTGAAAGAATACTGCTCCCTAAAGTCTCTGCCGTTATACCGGTACTGTCTGAAATAAATATGGCCGCTCGAATCATGTAGTTTTTTTACCTAAGGCTCTGTGTTTCTCGACGGGAATTTCCAAGTTACATCACTTAGTATAGCCGCTGCTTTGTTTATGCACTCTTTTAACCGCGTCGCGGTCTGGTATAACGGGAGATAAAAACGTGTCTGAATACGTAATCTGGTTCAACGATCTGGGAATGAATGACGTCGACCGCGTTGGCGGTAAAAATGCATCCCTAGGCGAAATGATCAGCCAGTTGTCACAGGCCGGTGTTTCGGTTCCCGGAGGCTTTGCCACGACCGCGGATGCATTTCGCGACTTCCTTCAGCAAAGCGGCCTAAATGATCGCATTATCGCTGAGCTAAAAGGTCTCGATATTGACGACGTAAAACGCTTAGCGGTGGTCGGTAAGAATATTCGCCAGTGGATCGTTGAAACACCTTTCCCAGAAGCGCTTAATACTGCCGTGGTTGAGGCGTATGAGCAACTGGTAGATGGCAATCAATCCATGTCTTTTGCAGTTCGTTCCTCAGCGACCGCTGAAGATTTACCCGACGCCTCCTTTGCCGGTCAACAGGAAACCTTCCTAAATATTCGCGGCCTTGACAATATTATGATCGCGATCAAGGAAGTTTTTGCCTCCTTGTATAACGACCGCGCCATTGCCTACCGCGTGCACCAAGGCTTTGAACACGCTGACGTCGCCTTATCTGCGGGTATTCAGCGTATGGTCCGCTCGGAGACTGGCGCTGCTGGTGTTATGTTCTCAATGGATACTGAGTCTGGTTTCGATGGGGTCGTGTTTATCACGGCCTCGTACGGCTTGGGTGAAACGGTGGTGCAGGGTGCGGTTAATCCCGATGAATTCTATGTGCACAAGGCGACCCTCGCCAAGGATCGCCCCGCGGTATTGCGCCGTAATCTCGGCAGTAAAATGATTAAAATGGTTTACGGCAGTGACGCCAGTGCCGGTCGTTCGGTCGATACTGTCGACGTGAATGAGGAGCAGCGCAATCAGTTCTGTATCAATGATGAAGAAGTGCTGGGCTTGGCCAAGCAGGCCATGATTATTGAACAACACTACGGTCGCCCAATGGATATTGAATGGGCTAAAGACGGCGACGACGGCAAACTCTATATTGTTCAGGCGCGCCCAGAAACAGTGAAAAGCCGTGAATCGACTACCTTAATGGAACGTTACCTGCTCAAAGAGAAGGGCGCCGTTTTGTGTGAAGGTCGCTCTATCGGTCAACGTATTGGTGCAGGTCCAGTACGGATCATTAATGACATCAGCGAAATGGATCAGGTACAGCAGGGCGACGTGCTGGTAACCGACATGACTGACCCTGACTGGGAACCGGTCATGAAGCGTGCCTCGGCTATTGTTACCAACCGCGGTGGGCGTACTTGCCACGCGGCGATTATTGCTCGTGAAATGGGTATTCCCGCGGTGGTGGGCTGTGGCGATGCCACCGAATTACTGCCTGACGGCAAGCCGGTAACGGTTTCCTGTGCGGAAGGTGATACCGGGATGGTTTACGAAGGTATTCTCGATTTTGATATCAACCGTAATAAGCTCGACACGATGCCTGAGCTGCCATTTAAAGTGATGATGAACGTAGGCAATCCTGATCGGGCTTTTGACTTTCAAGGCTACCCAAACGCCGGTGTTGGTTTAGCGCGTTTGGAATTTATTATTAATCGCATGATTGGCGTGCACCCCAAGGCACTTATCAATTTCGACGATATTCCGCGTGACGTACAAACAGCGATTAAACGCCGCATTGCGGGCTATGAAAGCCCAACGGAGTTCTACGTTGAGAAACTGGTAGAAGGTATCTCTACCATCGCTAGCGCTTTTTACCCCAAGCGCGTTATTGTGCGGATGTCCGATTTCAAATCAAACGAGTATGCACACCTTATTGGCGGCAGCTTGTATGAGCCTTCAGAAGAAAATCCCATGCTGGGTTTCCGTGGCGCCTCTCGCTACATTTCAGACTCCTTCCGAGAGTGTTTTGAAATGGAATGCCGGGCTCTCAAAAAAGTTCGCAACGACATGGATTTAACCAATGTTGAAATCATGGTGCCCTTCGTTCGTACTGTTGGTGAAGCTAAGCAAGTTATTGAATTGCTCGAAGCGAACGGTCTTAAACGCGGCGAAAATGGCCTGAAAGTCGTAATGATGTGCGAATTACCCGCTAATGCACTGCTGGCTGAACAATTCCTTGAGCATTTCGACGGTTTCTCAATTGGCTCCAACGATTTAACTCAGCTCACCCTCGGTTTGGATCGCGACTCAGGCTTGATTGCGCATTTGTTCGATGAACGCAACGACGCCGTAAAAGCCCTGCTGAAAATGGCGATAGATGCCTGCAAAAAACACGGCAAGTATATTGGTATCTGTGGTCAAGGCCCATCGGACCACCCCGATTTTGCTCAGTGGTTGATGGAGCAGGGAATTGATAGCGTTTCGCTAAACCCAGATTCGGTATTGGATACCTGGCTGTTCTTGTCTGAGAAACTCAAGGGTTAAAAGACAAACCTGTTCGTTATTAGTAAGGGCCGCTGATGCGGCCCTTTTTTTTGGCTAAAGTTACCATTTTTTGTCTGGGCCTCACTTGCAAACAACGGAGCTTATTCAGGTGGATGGCGGTGAAAGCGTGAAACCATCACCACCACAATAGCCCCAGCCACGAGGCCAATAAGGCCATTCAGCAGGTTTTGAGCGATGCCATTCGCAAAGCTATTACTAAAAATATGCATGTGACCAAGTGTGAATTCCAGCCTGGCATAGTGATCAAACCCGTGACTTAGAATACCGCCCCCGACGAGAAACATCGCCAATGTGCCAACGATGGTTAAGGTTTTCATTAATGCGGGTGCAAACCAAAGTAGAAACTTACCGGCTGTGGCGACCATTGTGTTCTTAGCGTCAAGCAAGAGCAGGCCAAGATCATCGATTTTGACGATCAGCGCAACCAAACCGTAAACGCCAATCGTTATGCCAATTGCAACGACGGCTAATACCATGGCTTGCTTTGCGAAGGTTTCTTCCTGCACGGTGCTCAAGGCGATAACGATGATTTCAAGACTCAGAATAAAGTCTGTTTGGATTGCGCCTTTAACGCGCCTTCTCTCTAATTTCAGTAAGTCTTCATTGCTATTACGCAATAGCGCGCGGCTTTGCGAGTGATCTTTAACGCCCCGATGGGTGATCGTCTTCCATACCTTCTCTGCGCCCTCAAAACACAAATAGGCACCACCTAGCATCAATACTGGGGTAATCAGCCAGGGCAAAAATAAACTTGCCAATAACACCACCGGTACAATAATCAGTTTGTTGAGTAGAGAGCCTTTCGCAACAGCCCACACCACGGGAAGCTCACGCTCCGCGCGAACATTGCCAACCTGCTCAGCATTTACTGCTAAATCATCACCTAAAACGCCGGCGGTCTTTTTGACCGCGACTTTCGACATCACGGAAATGTCATCTAATAAGGTCGCAATGTCATCGAAAAGCGCTAAAAGTGAACCTGTTGCCATAGAATATCGCCCGTTGTTAAGGTCATTGCTAAAACCCTACTGAGCATACTACATAAGTATCTCGTCACATCAGCCAAACGCTGAATGAATATCGAAGTGCTCTTCGGGCGCTTCGCAATTTATATTGCATCGTTGATTATCTGCGCTCAGGCTGCTGCTTTGTGGCAATCCTTTCGGTAATTCTCCCGTTTTTACCGCCACAATTTTGCCGTAATATCGGCATTAGGCAGGATCAGCCGTTCGGTGTTTCTGGGTGAATTTACACCTTCTTTTTCCAAGGAAGAACAACTATTCAAGGATTGAATAATGATGTCTCGTAACTCAGTTTTGTGTCTGTGCAGTTTAATTATTTCGGCGTGCAGTGGCGGTGGCTCAGGTAGTATTGAGGACGCCGAAAGTAGACCAAGTGCGACGGATTCGTCTATATCCAGCTTTGTTGTAAAGGGGACCTCCCGGCCACTTATCCCAGGTACCGCCGAGCCAATTGATCCCTATGAAAATGAAGGCATGTTTAGTGTGGCTTATGCGATTGAAGCGGATGGCACGGTCGATATTGAATTGTCGGTAATAGAGGCGGGAGGCTCAATTGTGTTTTGTGGCAATGAGTCTACAGAGTTTTATGATCGCGATTGTGGGCCCGGCAAGTCTTGTGAACTATCTGGTGAATTGAGCTGTAAATTCTCGGCTAATTATATGCTTTCTTGTGAAGGTGGGCCGGAGCGGAATCTCATTGCGTTTTTTGATGAGCTTCCCAAAAATGCGGATATCGTTTTATGCGTTAGCCATGCGAGTGGTGGCGGGGCGTCAAAACAACGCGTGCAATTTAGATAAGAAGTGATAGGGCGTTGTGGGGAGGGGAAAAAGGCCGGCTTTGAGTATAGGCACCCAAAACCGGCAAGCATCTGATCTTACCAGCGATATGACGCTTGAAGCGCAAAGGTTCTGGGTGGATTAGTGAAGCCGTGGTGGGTAGTTGTACCCGCAATAACTTTCTTCGCTACCGGCGTATCGATTGCGTAAAGGATGATGAGTTCATCAGTCAGGTTTTTACCTAATAAGGCAAGTTCCCATTGGCCGTCATCGGTAGATATTGAAATACGACCGTTGTACTGAATGAAGGCTTCTTGTTTTACACGATCATCAAGGTTTGGTGAAGGGTGGTACTCGTCGCTAAAGATTGCGTCGAGATTTGCCCGCAATATTAAAGAGTCGCCAATTTCACGCTCATAGCCCAGCAGCACGTTACCGGAATAGTCGGCGGCGTACTGGTTAGTTTTGCCAGAATAGTCGCAGTTTATACCGTTCGGATGATCAGGTGTTTGGTCCTGAATACAGGTTCCTAATTTGTGATCCTGGAATTCAAAATCTAAGAACGCGAGGCCAGCGCCAAGGATCATGTGCTCGCTTAGTGCAACTCGACCGTCAAACTCAACCCCTTGGGTTACTGCACCAGCAGCATTGCCGACGTTAAAACCTAGCGTTCCGTCAAATACACTAACCTGTAAATTGTCGAATTGAGTGTAGAACAGCGCGGAATTTAATTCGGCGACGCCATCAAACAAGCTGGTTTTTAAACCGAGTTCGTAGGAGGTTGCACGCTCTTCTTCAAACTCAAAACTACCAATTAGGACGCGAGGATTCGGAACAGTTGCATTGGGGTTAGTTGCAGTCGGCTCGGCGCTAGGCGAGGAGTTTGAGCGTGCGTCGTAGCCACCTGACTTGAAACCGCGGCGTGCGGAGAAGTAGGCCATTGCGTCGTCGCTGAAATCCCACTGCAGGTTAAGCAAGGGAGCAAACTGTGCTTCAGTGCGCTTCCCTGCCAGATCGTGACGTTCTGCGGCAAAGGTAACCGCTGCTGCGGTGTCGGTTTCACCAATTGGCAATATTGAACCGTCGGGTAAGCCAAACTCCAGTTTGCGGCTACCGCTCTTCTTCTCGTAGGTGTAACGTCCGCCTAAGGTTAAGCGCAGGGTGTCGGTCATGATCCAAGTGCCCTGCATAAACGCAGAGGCAATTATTGAATCGCTCTTGAAATCCCTTGGCGAACGGATATCAATTAGTGAATTACCGGCATCGCCAATACCAAGTAGTTCAAAGCCAGTGCTGCCATTCGCACCGGGGTCGAGATCCCCGCGAGCGCCGCCTTCGAGTATGTCAGCAGCATTTATTAGCTGTGGGATGAGAGTAGAGGGCAGTACAATCGAGTCAAAGAAATAAACGTCGTTGTACTGGAAGTACGCACCAGCGATCATGTCAAAGTTTTCGCCGGGTGCGGAGATCCAGCGAAATTCCTGGCTGTACTGCTCGTATTCCTCTTCCATTACGACTTGGAACAGTGGTGCGCCGGTGAAGTCGCAATCACATTCTTCGTCATACTGGTAGGCCATGTAGGAGGTGATCGAAGTAAACGTATCACCGTCGACATACCAGTTCATATTTAAGGTAATGTTCTGGGTGTCGTTATTACTAAAGTCCCCATTGGAGTGGCGGCGACGATCAGCCGTGGAATCCAAAACCGAATCATCGGCCTGCATATTGAGGATTGAACCGTTATCCTGCAATTGAATCAGATTGCGAATACCGGCAGGCAAAGCGCCAAGTATGCCGCCTGCTGCGCCTAAATCAGGAAAAACCGTGTCATTTAGGATTTCGCCATAGGTCCGGCCAGTAAATAAGAAGATATCCGAATCGGACGGATTGTCGCTGATAATTTCTGATTGGCGACCAACAACATCAAAGCTGCCCATTTCAAATTTTAACATTGCATCGGCGTCGTTGCCCATGTCCCAGCCGAGCTTAAGGCGATAAGTAGCCTCGTCGCGTTGAGCTTCATCGCGATTCAATACTTGGTTTTCGACAAAGCCATTGGTGTGGCGTTGACGCATAGAGAAACGCGCATTGAGATTGTCGCTTACCGCGCCAGAGGCCATAAAGTCGATAACCTGCTCATTTAGATCTGGCTCGTATGTACCCTGCACGTAAAATTCGGTTTCTTCAGTTGGCGACGCAGTGCTGATGTTAATCGCGCCAGCAATACTGTTTTTACCCAAAAGAATATTTTGCGGGCCACGCAATACTTCAACCCGTTCTAAGTCGAGAAAGGGTGCTCTAGCAAGCTGCGCTCGGCCGTAATAAACGCCGTCCACATACATACCGACCGATTGCTCGAAACCTTGGTTTTCACCTGAACCGATACCGCGAATATAGATATCAGTACCGATGCTGGATTCCGTCATCGTAAAGTTTGGCACGTAAGCCTGTAAGTCTTCGATTTTAGACAGGCCGGCTTCCATCATTTTTGAGCCACTTATAGCGCTCACTGATACAGGTACATCTTGGAGGCTTTGCTCGCGTAGCTGAGCCGTCACCACAACCTCTTCAAGCTGAGCGGCTGTCGCGTTTGTACTTTGCAGTACTGCCGCGTATAGCGCGATCATGCCAAACTTATTTGTTCTCATTGTCCTACTCCTATTAAGGCGGCCAGTCAGCCGCCAAATACTTAGTTATCAGTCTTATTGCTGTTTATGCGTTTACACTTTTATTCATCGAGCTGAAGTACATTTTTAATTTCTCTGCTTTGCTAGGGTGCACATTCGCTTTGCTAAAATCACCGCGGTGGTGAGCGACAACACGCGGGTTCATAACTTTGAACCACAGTGGCGGAAAGTAGGCGAGCATCATCATTGAAGCATACCCTGATGGTAACTGGGGGCTATCAGAAAAATGACGCAAGGCTTGGAATGCCCGGTTTGGGTGAGCGTGATGATCAGAGTGGCGCTGCAATTGGTAAAGAACAAGATTAGTCACAATGTGGTTGCTGTTCCAAGAGTGCTTAGGCAAGCAGCGCTCGTAGCGGCCATTCTCGTCACGCTGACGTAAAAGACCGTAGTGTTCAACGTAGTTGATGACTTCAAGTAAAGACGCGCCGAGAAATGCCTGTGCAACGAGGAAGGCGAGTGCGGGCCAGCCTAGGACTAAGGTGCAACCGCCAAACAATACAATGGTCATTGCCCATGCTTGCAGTACATCGTTGCGCCAATGCCAAAAGCCTAAGCCTTTACGGCCAAGACGCTCACGCTCTATAGCGCAGGCTGAGCGCAAGCTACCAATCATTGTGCGGGGTAAAAAGCGCCAGAAAGTTTCGCCCATTTTAGAGCTAGCAGGGTCTTCAGGTGTGGCGACATTACGGTGGTGACCAAAATTGTGCTCGACATAAAAATGGCCGTAAGCAACGGGAGCGAGTGCAAGCTTGGCAAGAAACTGGCTAAGTGCGTCGCGCTTGTGACCCAATTCATGACCCGTGTTGATACCAATTCCATTCACGTAAGCACAGCTGAATAAACCGGCGATGATACCCCAGGTGCCAAGTTGAGTGCAGGCAAACCATACGGTTATCAAGGTTCCAGCATACTGAAGCGGAATATATGCGAAAACAATGTAGCGGTAATAGCTATCTGCCTCTAAGCCGGGCACAGCTGATTCAGGGGGGTTGGAGCGGTCGGTGCCCACTAAATAATCAAGAACAGGGATGATCAAGTATACGATCGCGGGCGCAAGCCACCAGCCCCAAATAAGGCCAGTATATTGATATATGGCGGCGCCAAAGATCGGTAACAGTGGCACTAGTAAACCTAGCGACCAGAGATAACGTTTTGGGTCTTTCCATTGTGCCTTGTTACTCGAGTTCATTTATTATGGCCTCCATATATTAACAGTTGTTAAGTTGGACTTTAAAATATAACTTAACATGTGTCAAGATACGGTTTAGCATCTTTGTCGTAATTTAGAATTTTATTTATCAATCGTAGTTTGCGGTCGCGTCGCTGTTTCACAGATAATGTGCCGCGTGCGATAGTGCTGGATAATAGTGTTTTATAATGAGGGTTATATGAGCGGTAGTAAGCCAAAGCAAAGTCGCAAAGGAAATCGTGAAAAGCTGATGAGCGCAGCGTTAGACTTGCTTGCCGAAGATCAGAGTGGCTTGTCTGGAATTAGCCTACGTCGAATTACCAAGGCTTGTGGTTTAAGCCCACCAGCGTTCTATACCCACTTCACCTCGATGGAAGAACTAGGCTTGGCGCTTGTCAGTGAGGTCGGTGCAACGCTGCGAGCTGTGTTGAAAGGGGTGCGGGATGCCGAGACGGAAGCAGCGGTAATTAAGGCTTCGGTGGTTGCGGCATTTGAATATATCCGTGGCAATGAATCCCTTTTTATTCTCATCGCGAGAGAGCGGGCGGGGAGTTCGGCCTCAATTCGTAGTGCGATTCGTAATGAGGTGCGCAAAATTGTTGAGGAGATGGCCTGCGATTTTCAAGATCGAGGTCTTTTTGAGCGGTTTAGTCTGCCAGAAAAACAAGCTGCGGTGGCGGCCATCGTTTCTTTAGGCTTAAGTTTAATTCCAGATTTACTTGATGTGTCACGAGAGTCATCCGCTGAAGGTGATGCGCTTCTGTCGCAGTTTGAGTTTCAGGTGCAGTTTATTTTGTCTTCTTAGATCTAGGTACTGAGTCGCTAGAAACCATCGTCGTCTATAATTGCATGGGTTCATGGGAGCTCTTGCTGTCTGTCGCGGAGAGCAGGACGAGAACTTCACTGAACCGCGATTGATTAGGTATGGCGCGAGCTTGTTACGTTACTTCTTGGGTGAAATAAATTTCGTGATTCCGCAATCGCGACTATATTAAGTGGACAGTAGCTGAATCCGCTCGATTAATAACAACTAATCTAGGAGAGAGCATGACTCGCACGGTTAAAGTGGTAATAGAAGAGCGTGGTCACGTGTTGTTGATTGGTCTTAATCGGCCAGAAAAATACAACGCCTTTGATCGCGACACATGGCATGAGGTGGCGCGAGCGTACAAGCTGCTGGAGTCAAATAAAGACTTACGTTGCGGACTGGTATATGCAAATGGCAAGCATTTTACTGCGGGCTTGGATTTACCCCAGTGGACCGATGTGTTTTCCTCTGGTGAGTGGCCTGATATCCCTGTCGATGAGTGTGATCCACTCGGATTACGGCCGGAGCATCGCTGCCGTAAACCTATCATAATGGCAATACACGGTATTTGTTACACCATTGGGATCGAGCTCGCTTTAGGCGCCGAAGTACGTGTTTGCGGCCGCAGTGCACGCTTCGGTCAGATTGAAGTTAAGCGCGGTATCATCGCTTGCGGTGGTGCGACGGTGCGTATGGTCCAAGAGTTTGGCTATGCCAATGCCCAGCGTTACTTGCTAACAGGCGACGAATTCGATGCTGAAACTGCGCTAAGGATTGGTATGGTTCAAGAGGTTGTTGATGACGAAAAGGTCTTCGAAAC
>TARA_R110001599_G_C12276268_1_pt1 | contig 21857 bp, 27 predicted proteins | sample TARA_R110001599 | Tara Oceans TARA_R110001599 (sample SAMEA4398360) | marine metagenome | biome: Polar Biome; feature: [MES] marine water layer (ENVO:01000295) within the mesopelagic zone...; material: water (ENVO:00002006), including particulate matter (ENVO:01000060) such as......
CGCAGCATGACCAACACAACTCAAACACCAGATTTGACAATAACTCGATGAAGCCCCGACGATGGCAAAGACCCTGCTGTAAGGGCGTTGGGTGCAAAGGGTGGCAAGAAACGTGCTGAAAACCTCACATCAGAACGGCGTAAGGAGATTGCGTAGAAGGCGGCAGCAAAACGATGGGCAAAAGAAAGTTGACCACTTCATTTTTTTGAACTACATGTAGTTTGAATAAATGAAGTGAGGTCTCTATGAACGCCACCGCCGAACCAACCAGTTGCCTTGAGTTTGTTTCTCCTATTGCCGTAAGAAACAAATTGTCCGCATTGGGGATTCCCGACGCAATATTTGTGAAGGCTGCTCAGCGAGCGTTCGTTGAAAAAGCAAATTTTGTAATATTCGACCCTGTTGGTGCCGATGGCACCGATGCTTGGCGTTATGCGGTTAGAGAAGTCCGTCAGCAATTGGATCGCGAAGGATTCCGGTTAGATGACCCCAATAATTTGCCTTTATCTGTTTGTGATAGCCGTCAAATCAATGTGACTGTCAGCAGTGGGGATCAAATGACTGGTGTGTTTGGGCATCCGAAACTTCCTAAAAGCAAGAATATTAAGGGTGCAATGTTTCTGGCAGCAATTGACCGGAATTTGGACCAAGACGACCTTTTTCCCGACAGCCTTCCTGAGAATATCGTAAAATTCGGCCAGACCCTTTCTTATCCGACTTGGGTGTTTTTGGTTCGTATTACTGAGGAGGAGATTTTTGCCGAATTTTCGTTACCGAGTTCGATGGACGCAGCGGGCCATATTGATGGTTGGTCTGAAAGAATTTTAATTGAAGTTCCGTTGCCTGACGAGGCTCGCAATATAGCCGACGACCTTGATAGCGATGCTATCGACATCGTTCCAAAAATCATAAACCGAGACTGACCGTGTTTACAGGGGATAGATTAAGAGTAGCTAGGCAACGTCGAGCGCTAACCAAGAAGAGTCTAGCCGAGCAAATTGGGGTTGCTCCGCGAGCAATCACGGGTTGGGAAGCAGATGAGTATCCACCGGAGCCGCACAATGTCGCAAAGATTGTCTCTGTGCTGGGATTTCCTGTTTCGTTCTTCAAAAAAGACGAAACGTCACAAACTCCATCTGGAGCCATTAGTTTTCGTTCATTGACTACAAAAACTGCCGCACAACGCGATGCTGTTTTGGCGATGTGCGACATCGCTAAAGATGTCACGTCTTGGATGGATACTCGCTTTGGTCTTCCCGAACCTGATTTGCCTGATCTGTCAGACGAAGAACCGTCTGTAGCTGCTTTACTTGTGAGGCAAGAGTGGGGAATGGGTAACAAGCCAATCAAAAACCTTCTGTCTCTGTTGGAGGCGAAAGGTGTCAGAGTTTTTGCTTTGCCCGACAATTGCCGAGAGATAGACGCATGCTCTTTTTGGTCTGATGATTTACCCTTCGTCTTGTTGAACACTGAAAAATCTAGCGAGAGAAGTAGATTTGATATGGCCCATGAACTTGGCCACTTGATTTTGCATAAGCGTGGTGCGCCTTCTGGTAGGCAGGCCGAGACGGAAGCAAATGCTTTTGCATCTGAGTTTTTAATGCCGGAACCCAGCGTCCAAGCAAATCGGGCGCGAAATTGGTCCATAGGAACCCTAATTCAAAAAAAGAAAATCTGGAACGTGTCCGTCTCTGCATTGGCATACCGACTTCATAAGTTGGGCTTTATGTCAGACTGGCATTTCAAGTCTTTAAACATTGAGATGCAAAGGCGAGGCTTTAAAAAGGTCGAACCAGACTCATCACCGCACGAACAGTCAAAGGTTTTTGAACATGTTTTGGCCAGGCTGCGAGAAAAGCGGGTATCTCTGCGCTTTGCTGCGAATGAAATCAGCATTCCAGAGTCAGAATTGCGTGGCTTAATTTATGGTTTGGCTAAAGTTTCGTTTGAAGGTTCTACAAATAAAGACGTGAGCACGAAGCCCGGTTCACACCTGACGGTTATTAAGTGAATATTATGCTTGCCACTAAGCATAGGAGTTCAAAAAAAGTACGGAAAACGTGGCCCTGTCCTGCTTTCATGCCGCCCTGTTACTCTTTTAAGCGACCTTGCGTTTGAAAGTTATCGGGCTTTTCTAGCCCAGTGCTGAATGGTGTCGACGCGGATTATAGGAGCCATTTATGTATTCGAAGATTGCCATCTCCGCCTACCTGCGCGTTTCCCATGACCGCCGCCAGAAGAGCGGACGCTCACTGAAGGAACGAACAACCCGCTTAGCTGGTAGTGAGAAGTCGACCTCAATACCAAGTCCTTCGCGGTTGAAATCATCCAGCACGTTGTATGTGCAGGATGAGCGCCCGTCTGCGAGCTAATCGGCCATGAAGTCCATGGACCATGTCCGGTTGGAATGCTCCGGCACCGCCAATGATTCGGGCTTGTCGCGTTTCAATCGTTTGCGGGGCCTGATCCGCAGGTTCAGTTCAAGCACGCAATAGATCCTGTAAACCCGCTTATGGTTCCATCCAAAGCCACGAACATTGCGCAGATGCAGGAAGTGCAGACCAAAGCCCCAGGCGTTCCTTGCTTTGCTCAATGTCACCAGCCAACCTGCTATCGCTACGTTTTCATCGCAGAGCATGCTAACGTAGCAATAGCAGGGCTGGCTGATAGAAAAGGTTCGGCAAGCAAAAGCCACTCTGACGCCATGTCGTTGAACAGCGCTGGTGGCCATCTCTTTCCTCTGAGACGGCCTCAACGCTTTTTTCAAGCGCCTCCTTCAACAAGTCGTTCTGCATGTTCAGTTCCGCAAACATCTTCTTGAGGCGCTTGTTCTCATCGTCCATGCTTTTCAATTGAGAAATCATGGAAGCGTCTGTTGCCCGGCAGGTGATGCTTGCATCACTGAGAGGGCATGCCGCTGTACTTCGCCCGCTGTTTGTAAAAGGTGGCGCTGCTCATCCAGTGCTCGCGACATAGCTCTGGGACAGGAACGCCATTTTCTGCTTGGGCCAATATCCCGATAATCTGCGCGTCGCTGAAACGTGACTTCTTCATCTGAATTCTCTCCTAAATCTTCCTGAGAAAATTCTACTTTCAAAACCTTTTAGAATACGGGGGGGTACCCCATCACGCATGCCCCTGAGCTTTGTTGCGCGGACGCCTCTTGGTGAATTCTTCCACGGCTGCCTGAGATCTGTTGGTTGACACCGGCCTTAATCAAACGTTTAATTAATGGGAGGATTAGCCTGACGCCGGACTGAAGGCGGGCAGGCTGGGGAAGGACACGATTTCTGGGAGGAAAACTTGTCACAAGCGCGCGAACCGGTGCAGATAAGGCAGACAGATAGTCGTACGGCTATTCTGGAGTCTGCCGAGCGCGCTTTTGCAGATCAAGGGTTTGGCGGGGCTTCCATTCGCGCCATAGCGCGCGAAGCCGGCGTCAATCAGGCCATGGTCCACTATTACTACCAAAACAAGGATCAGCTGTTTCGTTCCGTCGTCGCGCGCCGTTCCGGCCAGGTCAATGACCGTCGCAATGATGCATTGGACGCGCTGTTTCAAGATGGCGTTCCAGGCCTGGAAGAACTGATGGAGGCCCTGTTGAGGCCGACCATAGAAATTGGCCATGATGATGCGCACGGCGGGCCTGCCTATGCCCGGCTGATCGTTGCATTCAACAATGCTGCCGATGAACGTTCGCAGAATGTCGCAAAGGAATATTATGACCCCATTGCAAGGCGTTCGATTGATGCGATGCGCCGCGTCGTTCCCGCTCTGGGCAAGGCGGAGGCCGTTCGCAGCTATCTGTTTGCCATCAGTCTGGCTTTATCCCTGATGGCGAAAACAGGACGGGCCGCAAGGCTTTCGGATGGTCTTTGTGATGATTCCGATACCGAAGAAACCGTCGCCAATGCGGTTGCTTTTGCCTGTGCCGGGATACGGGCACTGGCCAATAAGAATAATATCCAAAACCGGCAATCCGGTTGAGGCAATGAATCTGACGACCGAATGTGTCCAATGACACGCAAATCAGCAAACCCTGGGAGGGAAATATGAAAACACTTATTTCAACTGTTCTGGCAACCGCGCTTTTGGCGGGTGCAGCGGTCTCGGTAAAAGCCGAAACCATCAATGTGACAATGGCAGCCGGCCACCCGCCGGTATTTCGTTGGGTCAAACATGCCAGCCAGACTTTCATTCCAACCGTCAACAAGGCTCTGGAAGGCACCGACATCACACTGAACTGGAGCGAACAATATGGCGGTTCGCTGGCCAAGGTGGGTGGTGTTTTGGAAGCCGTCGAAGAGGGACTTGCCGAAGTCGGCATCGTTTCCAGCCTGTTTGAAGCGGCCAAATTGTCACCTCAAAATGTCACCTATTTCACGCCTTTCGTATCGAGTGATGCGACCGCAATATCCAATCTCATGGACGAATTGCAGATCGATAGCCCGGAAATGCGCCAGGCCTGGGAAGACAATAATCTCGAATATCTTGGCGGTGCCAACGGTATTGATGATTATCTGTTGATGACAAATTTTCCGGTCACCTCGATCGAGGATCTCAATGGCAGAAAAATCGCAGCCCCCGGGCCGGCGGTCAACTGGCTGAAGGGCACTGGAGCAGTAGGCGTTTCAGGCAATCTGACAACCTACTACAATGAGCTGAAAACCGGCGTCTACGACGGGGTCATCGTTTTTGCCTCTGCGGCTCTGCCGGGCAAGCTCTACGAGGTGGCTCCCCATATCACCAAGGTCGGTTTTGGCGCGCAATATGCCGGTGGCATTGCAGCCAACAAGGACTGGTTCGACGCACAGCCTGAAGCACTGCAGGCGGCGTTGAAGCTCGGCGGCGTTGCCCAGCGTGAGGCCTATCACAAGGATCTGGAAGCGGCGGTGAAAGTGGCTTTTGAAACCATGGCCGAAAATGGAGCAACCATTACCGAAGTCAGTCCTGAAATGCGCCTGCAATGGGCCAACGGCATGGACAATGTTGCCAAGGAGTGGGCTGCGAAACTGGACGGCGAAGGCAAGTCCGGCACCAAAATCCTGTCTCTCTACATGGATGCCATGCGCGAATCCGGCGCCAAGCCGGCGCGCGAGTGGGACAAGGAATAGTCTTCTTCGATATTGGTTTTGAAGTTTACCCGCCGGGATGTCATCCCGGCGGCACCTGAACGACTTTTCCTGCATCAACAATGGAATGCATATGGGACAGGCTTTTGAAACTGCACAGCGCGTCATTGATCGCGTGACAATGGCACTCAATGTCGTCGGCACATTGCTGATTCTCGCCCTGATGTTGCTGATCAATGGTGACGTTCTTGGTCGTGGGCTGTTTGACGCGCCGATTTCGGGCGTGCCGGAACTCGTCAGCATGTCGATTGTCGCAATTGTCTTTCTGCAGGTCGGCCAGGCCTTTCGCATGGGCCGTTTCACCCGCACCGACGCCTTGATCAGCGGTCTTTCCCGCTCGGCTCCGCGGGTACGGGCATTTCTGGAAATGATTTATTGCAGCGCCGGACTGGGCATTGTTCTGGTGCTGCTGCAAGCCAGTTACCCGCTCTTTCAAAAATCATGGGATCGCGGCACCTATGTGGGCACTGTCGGCGATTTCATTGCGCCGATCTGGCCGGTGAAACTGACCATTCTGGTCGGCTGCGCCATTCTTGTCCTGCAACTCTTCATGGCTGTGATCCGCTCTTTGATGCTCGTGTGGTCCGGAAGTCCTGAGCAAACGGTGGATGGAGTGAACCCACATGACGCCCTTTGAAATAGGCATGGCCGCATTGTTGGTGATGGTGGTGCTGGTCTATGTCGGCATGTATGTGCCACTGGCGCTGATGCTGGTCTCCTACGGCGCCGTCTGGATGATCAAGGGATCACCGGTGCTCGCCGGAAAACTCCTCGCGCTCGCCGCATCCGAAACCATATCAAGCTACTTTTTTGGCGTCGTGCCGCTCTTCGTTCTGATGGGCTATATCGTCTCCGTGACGGGGGTGGGACGTGATGCCTTTGATGTCGCCAACCAGATGTTCAGGCGGGTACGCGGCGGTCTTGGGATAGGAACGGTCGGGGCCAATGCGATCTTCGCGGCCATCACCGGCATTTCCATTGCATCTGCGGCCGTATTCACCCGTATTGCAGTGCCCGAAATGGTGCGCCACGGCTATACCAAACGGTTTTCCGTCGGCGTCGTCGCCGGCTCCTCGGTTCTGGGCATGCTCATCCCGCCCAGCCTGCTGCTGATCCTTTACGGGCTGCTGACAGAGCAATCGGTCGGCGATCTCTTTATTGCCGGCATCATTCCAGGCCTGTTGCTGGCGCTTGTCTTTGGTCTTGGCGTCTATGCCATGGCACGTTTCTGGCCGGGGTTTGTCGGTGAGAATCTGTCCCATGACGACGAAGCGTCGCTCAGTTCTACAGAAATGCTCCAGAAAGGCCTGCCGATTGCCGCGCTGATCATTCTGGTTCTGGGCGGGCTCTATGCCGGCTGGTTCACCCCGATTGAAGCCGGTGCGGTTGGCTGTATGGGGGCCATCATCATTGGTCTTTTGCGACGCTCGCTGAGCTGGAAGGATTTCTGGAGTGTGCTGACTGATACCGGGCTGGTGACGGCATCGGTGTGTTTCCTCATCATCGCTGCGCAAATGTATTCGCGCATGCTCGCCCTGTCCGGTGCACCGGGGGAGTTCGGCCAGTTTGTGGCGACAGCCGATATAGGCTTTTGGGGTGTGGTGCTGGCCTATGTCCTGCTGGTGATTGCCATGGGCACGATACTGGATTCATCCTCCATCATGCTGATCCTGGTTCCCTTGATGCTGCCGGTCCTCCAGCCGATGAATATTGATCTGATCTGGTTTGGAATTGTCACTGTCCTGGCGGTGGAGATAGGTCTGCTGACCCCACCATTCGGCCTGTCGGTGTTCGTTATAAAATCCACGCTGAATGACGATTCCATATCGCTTGGCGACATTTTTATCGGGGCAGCTCCCTTTGCCCTGATGATGCTTTTTGTTCTGGCGCTGGTTCTGGTGTTCCCGGTTCTGGCAACCTTCCCTCTGGGCTACTGACGGAGATAAATCATGCCGCGTAGAATAGTTGACCTGTCTGTGGCTCTGGAAGTCGGCATTGCGTCGGATCCACCCCCGATGTTTCCGCAAATCGACTACCTGGACCATCAATCGACTGCCGAACAGGTCGCAAGTTACTTTCCCGGACTCAAAACGGAAGACCTGCCGGGCGGTGAGGGCTGGGCCGTTGAGCAATTGCGCATCACGACCCACAATGGAACCCATCTCGACGCGCCCTACCACTTCCATTCGACCATGAACAATGGCGAGCGGGCGATCACCATTGATGAAGTGCCTCTGGACTGGTGTTTTCAAAGGGGGGTCAAACTTGATTTCCGCCATTTTGCTGATGGCTATGTTGCAACGGCTGACGATGTGGAGGCAGAGCTTGCCCGCATCAATCATCAACTCCAGCCGCTGGACATCGTTCTGGTCAATACGGCTGCGGGCGCCCGCTATGGCCATGCGGACTATGTCTCAACGGGCTGCGGCATGGGGCGTGAGGCAACGCTCTATCTGCTTGAGCGTGGCGTGCGTGTCACCGGCACGGATGCCTGGAGCTGGGATGCGCCCTTTGTTCATACGGCACAGGAATTTCAGAAAACCCATGATGCCAGTCTTATCTGGGAAGGTCACCGGGCGGGCATGGAAATCGGTTATTGCCACATCGAAAAACTGGCGAATCTCGAGACTTTGCCGGCCACCGGTTATGAGGTTTCGTGTTTTCCATACAAAATCAAGGGCGCATCGGCGGGCTTCACCCGTGCCGTCGCCATTTTCCAGGATGAGGAATAAATCATGGCTCGTAAAATGAAGAAAGTCATCATCACCTGTGCCGTCACAGGTGGTGTACACACCCCGACCATGTCGGATGCATTGCCGGTGACACCCGATGAAATTGCCCAGCAATCAATCGATGCGGCGGAAGCCGGTGCCTCCATCATCCATCTGCATGCCCGCAATCCCGAAGACGGACGTCCGACACCGGATCCAGCCGTCTTCATGCAGTTTCTGCCGCGCATCAAACAGGCCACCAATGCCGTGATCAACATCACCACGGGCGGCGGTCTGGGCATGACGGTCGAGGAACGGCTGGCGGCTCCACTGCTGGCGGAGCCGGAAATGTGTTCCCTGAACATGGGCTCGATGAATTTTTCACTGCACCCGCTCGCGGCCAAATATCCGAGTTTCAAACATGATTGGGAAAAACCCTTTCTGGAAGGCAGTGAGGATTTCATCTTCCGCAACACATTCCGTGACATTCGCGCCATCCTGCAGCATCTGGGAGAGGGATGTGGCACGCGTTTCGAACATGAATGTTATGATATCGGTCATCTCTACAATCTTGCCCATTTCGTCGATGCCGGTCTGATCAAACCACCCTTTCTGGTCCAGTCGATCTTCGGGATTCTGGGTGGCATCGGCGCTGACATGGAAAATGTCCTGTTCATGAAGCAGACGGCAGACCGGCTGTTTGGCGACGATTATGTCTGGTCCGTGCTGGCAGCCGGACGCTTCCAGATGCCCTTTGTCACGCAAGCGGCCATGCTGGGCGGCAATGTCCGCGTCGGACTGGAGGATTCGCTCAATATCGGGCGCGGTGAACTGGCCACGTCCAATGCACAGCAGGTCAGAAAAATAAGAACCATTCTGGAGGAACTGGGCATGGAAATAGCATCACCCGATGATGCCCGTGACATACTCCAACTCAAGGGCGGAGACCGGGTCAAGTTCTGATCGGGGAAAGCGAAGGAAACTAAAATGACACAGATGCCAGCCGAGGCGATTGTCCAGTTTGACTGTCATGGAACCGCCGTTGGAAAAATGCGCAATGAACTTGACATTCACATGGTGCAGCCGTCTGAAGAACATTTTCAGATGGCCAGTGACGAAGGCCCGTTCCACGGCGGGGACGCCACCGCACCGCCGCCGCTGGCCCTGTTTGTCGGCGCTCTGACCGGTTGCATCATGACCCAGATAAGGGCCTTTGCAAAACGCCTTGGTGTGACGCTGAATGATCTGCAGGTGGACACGCGGGTGCAGTGGAACTGGAAAGCCGTCGGGCGTGTCTATGAAACGGCGCCCCGGAGCTTTGAGATCGATGTGACGATTGACAGCCCCGATTCCATCGAAAAGGTGCTGGAACTGGTCGAAACGGCCAAAAAAGGCTGTTTCCTCGAGCAGACCCTTGGTGTCAAAAACACCATCCACCACCGCATCAAGACAGCCGACGGGTGGCTTGACGCTTGATAGCAAAGATCGGTCAAAATCATCGATCTTCGGGATAGGCCCCGACACGCAGAGCCAACCGGTCAGGGCGAGAGTGTTTGCCGGTTGGTATCAGTCTCGCACCACCAGGACCGACTGCTGCGCGTGCCGCACGACACGGGCCGCATTGGGGCCCAACAGATAATCCTTCAAAGCCGGTCGGTGTGACCCGATGACAATGAGATCGGCTTTGCACTGCTTGGCCGCCTCGAGGATCTCCTCGTAGATATTGCCATGGGCAACGATATGCTGGAGGCGAATGCCTTCTGGCACGTGTTTGCCGGTAAATTCATGCAAGGCCGCTGTTGCCTGCTGGATCATGCTGGATTCGTGGTTCTCGGGAAAATAGGTCCCGACAACACTCAAACCATAATCGGGAACCACGCAAACCACGTGCAGGCTGTTTACATCATCCATGACTTCAAGCGCCGCCTTGACAACGCGAACGGATGAATCCTCATCTTTCAGGTCAATGGTTGCAAGGATATGTTTGAACATATGCATGGACTTATACTCCCTGTTGGGCTGTTTGCGGTCCAGCTGTATCCCGCCGCCGCCGCTGCAGGAAAAAGATCAGACCCAGCAACGCAAGGGCCGGAATGAAGAACAATGTCTTGGGCGGTTGATTGGTTGGAATGAGAACCTGTGTCACCACCTGATCAAATTCAAACCCGGCTGCCTGCGCCTTTGAATCATAGGCGGCATTGTCGACAATCATCTTGCCGTCATCCTCAAGCAGTTCGAGCCCGTAGGCTTCCAGTCTTTCTGCCCCTGTGGGCTCGTCACCGACTTCAATTTCCATGGTCAGGGTGATTGGATCTCCGACACTGTCGAAGCCATCAACGATGACCCGGACATCGCTGCCCGGCTCCACCTTGCCAACAGCATCTGCAAAGGCGATCGGGTCGACATTGCTATAGGGCGCATAGGTGTAATCCATCCAGAATCCTGGCCTGAAGAGTGTAAAGGCGATCAATATGAGCGCAATGGATTCCCATACGCGCGAGCGCACAATGAAAAAGCCTTGCGTCCCGGCGGTAAAGATCAGAAGCGCCGCCGTCGCCGTGATGAAGACGAACACACCTTGCGCCCAGGTCACATCAATCAGCAGCAGATCGGTGTTGAAGATGAACAGGAATGGCAAAAGCGCCGTGCGCATCGAATAGAAGAACGCAATGAAGCCTGTTCGTATGGGATCCCCCCCGGAGACCGCGGCCGCCGCAAAGGAGGCCAGTCCGACAGGTGGCGTCACATCCGCCATGATCCCAAAATAGAAGACAAAAAGATGCACCGCGATCAGCGGCACGATCAGGCCGTTTTGTTGCCCGAGAGCCACGATGACCGGTGCCAGCAAGGATGAGACGACAATATAGTTGGCTGTTGTCGGCAGGCCCATGCCCAAAATCAGGCTGAGGATGGCCGTGAAGATGAGGATCAGCATGATTTGACCCTGCGACAGAAACTCGACCAGCGCCGCCAGAACAGCGCCGACACCCGTTTGGGAAACGGCCCCAACGATGATGCCGGCAGCGGCAGTTGCAATGCCGATGCCTATCATGTTGCGCGCGCCGGCGATCATGCCGTCAATCAGTTCATTGAAGCCCTGATTGAACGTGCCGGCCTGCGACTCTCCGCGGAACCGCGCAAAGAGGGAGCGCTGGGTCAGCAGGATGAATATCATGAAGGCCGTCGCCCAGAAGGCAGACAGGGATGGGGACAATCGTTCCACCATCAGGCACCAGATCAGCACGAGAACGGGCAGCAGGAAGTGCAGCCCGGATTTGACCGTTGGTCCGGCTTCAGGAAGCCGCACAACGGGTTCATTCGGATCGTCGAGTTCCAGGTCGGGATAGGCTGAACAGAACTTGATCAGGCCCACATAGGTCAGGCCGAGCAAAGCAGCGATTACCCAGGGCGTTGCTTCGCCTGCATAGGTGCCGAGTGTCTGCACCAGATAGAATACGCCGAAGGCGCAAATCACTGTCAGACCCAGAACCAGGCCGCCGGTTGAAATGACCTGTGCTCTCTTGTCCGCCGTCAGCCGCGTGTTCAATACCGCAAAAAAGGCAAAGACCAGACCAAGCACAATGGCCACCGCAAGCAGCTTGCTGTCGGCGGCCTGCAGCGCCTGAAACATCTGGAAGAGATAGTAGATGGCACTGGCAGCAGCCATGATGACCGCCATGGTGATGCCGAAGGAAATCAGACCCCATTTCAGCGGCTTGGGCTCGTTGGCGCGGGGCAGACCGGCCATGCCCATCTTTTTGGCTTCCAGGTGTACGATGTAAACAAGAGCGATGTAGGAGATGATGGCCGGAAGGAAGGCGTGTTTGACCACCTCGAAATAGGAAATGCCGATATATTCAACCATCAGGAAGGCGGCCGCACCCATCACCGGCGGCATGATCTGCCCGTTGACGGATGACGCCACTTCGACGGCACCGGCCTTTTCGGCACTGAAGCCGACGCGGCGCATCATGGGGATTGTGAATGTGCCCGTTGTCACCACATTGGCGATGGATGAGCCGGAAATCAGGCCTGTCATGCCGGAGGCAACCACTGCGGCCTTTGCCGGTCCGCCACTGTAATGGCCCATCAGTGAGAACGCGACCTTGATGAAATAATTGCCTGCGCCCGCCTTGTCGAGCAAAGCGCCAAACAGAACGAACAGAAAGACAAGATCGGTGGAAACACCCAGCGCTATGCCGAAGACGCCTTCGGTCGAGAGCCATTGATGATAGGCGACAGCGTTGAAACTCGCGCCTTTCCAGGCAAGGATACCTGGCGCGTAGGGCCCCAGAAATGTGTAGCCAAGAAAGACAATGGCGACCACCATCAAGGGGGGGCCCAGTGCTCTGCGCGTGGCCTCCAGCAGAAGAATGATGCCAATCACGGAAACAACGACATCCATGCTGTTGGGATTGGCCGGCCTGTCAGACAGGCGCGTGCCCATCAGGTTCTTGACGATTTCCGTGTCGAAAAAAAACAGATAGAGCGAGCATAATGTTGCAATTATCGCCAGGATCCAGTCCATGGACGGAATGGTTCTGCGCGGTGAATTTTTGAAAGCCGGGAAAGCCAGATAGGCAAGAAACAGCGCAAATGCCAGATGGATGGGGCGCGCTTCGCCGCTGGAAAAGACACCGAAACCGGTTGTATAGGGCAGGGGGGAAGCGATCCAGACCTGAAATATTGACCAGACAAGGGCGACGCCCGCTATCAGCAGGGCGACATTGCGGTTGGATGGATTGCGGCCACCGGTATCGGATGAGGCAACCAGATCTTCCAGTTCAGCGTCGCTCAGTTTTGCTGCGTTCGCATTGCTGTCGGACATTCGACCACCCCCGGTGATTATGATTTGGATCAGGATTCAGAATTGGCAAACAAATGGATGAGGGCGGCACATCAGCCGCCCTCAAAACAGGGTTGGATTACATCCAGCCACGTTCCTTGTAATATTTGACAGCACCGTCATGCATCGGCGCAGACAGATTTTTCTTGATCATGTCTTCTTCCTTGAGATTTGCAAATGCCGGGTGCATTTTCTTGAACCGGCCAAAATTCTCAAAGACAGCCTTGGTGATCTCGTAGACGATCTCTTCGGATGTTGCTGTTGACGATACGAATGTTGCCCCGACACCGAACGTCGTGACATCCTCATCCGTGCCGGTATACATTCCGCCAGGAATGGTCGCGACCGCATAGAAATCGTTTTCGTCGACAAGCTTCTGTGAAGCCTCGTTGTTGACATTGATCAGTTTGGATTCACACGAAGTTGTTGCTTCCTTGATCGAGCCGTTTGGATGGCCAACAGTGAAGATGATTGCATCGACCTTGTTGTCGCAAAGGGCTGCTGCCTGCTCTGAAGACTTGAGTTCGGACGCCAGGGCGAAATCGTCCATCGTCCAGCCCATTTCCTTCATCAGCACTTCCATCGTACCGCGCTGGCCCGATCCCGGATCACCAACATTGACACGTTTGCCCTTCAGGTCATCAAAGGAATTGATGCCGGAATCAGCCCGTGCCACCACCGTGAAAGGTTCCTGGTGCACGGAAAAGACTGCACGCAGGCCTTCAAATTTGCCGTCCGGAAACTGGTCCGGTGCGGTGCCGTTGTAAGCATGATACTGCCAGTCGGACTGGGCGACGCCGAGATCAAGATCCCCTGCGCGGATGCCATTAATATTGGCAACCGATCCGCCTGTCGTGTGCGTGCATTTGATTTCGTGGTCTTTCGAACCACGGTTTACCAGCCGACAGATGGCGCCACCAACCTGATAGTATACGCCGGTTTGACCACCAGTTCCGATGGTAACGAACTTTTCTTCGGCAATTGCGCCACCACTTCCAATCAGTGTGAGCGCCATGGCTGTTCCAGCCACCATACTACGTAAAAACATTAAAAATACTCCATGTTCAACTTTGGTCGATCACCGGCCAATACTCACCCAGCCGGTGGTTATTCAACTCCACAGCTTCAAGGCGACGACGCACGTCCGGTCCTGATCGCCGAATGATCATTCCCATAAGGGATTCCAGAAGTGCAAGTGTCGCAATGTAGGAGGAGAAGAATTGCGGACTGTCCGTCGGGACAGTGAAAGAGTGCCCGGCAAAACGATAGGCCGGACAGGAATTCGAGTCGGAAATGACGATGACAAAAGCCCCTGATTCACAGGCGATCTGGGCCGCGTATATTGATCGCTTCGCGTAGGGTTCCATTGTGATCACAAGGACGGCGTCTGCGCCTGTCAGGCCTGTCAGCGCCGTGGTCAGCGAAACGCCATTGCTGCCGACAACCTGCCAATGGGTAAAAGCCAGATTGGCCATATAGCCAAAATACTGGGCAAAGCCGGCCGAGGCGAGAGACCCGACAACAAAAACCCGTTCGGCCGCCACCAGACCGTCCGCCGCAGCGCGCAATCGATCCAGGTCCAGATCATTGGCAAGTTTTTCGATGTTGCGGATGGCGGCTGCCGATTGCATCAGGGCGAAGGGCGTTCTGGTCCCATTGTCGTCGTTTGCGATCGCCGATTGAAGTCCGCTGGCCTTGTCGGCGAAACTGATATGCCGGGCCCGGATTGCATGGCGGCAAAGCTCGCGCAATTCCTCATAGGAATCAAGGTGAAGTGCCTTGGCCAGCCGCGAATAGGTCGGTGGATTCAGCTTGCTGCCTGATGCAACAGCGCGCAGCGAACGGCTGGCAACATCATCAAGATGGCCCATCACGTGATCCGCCGCAACCTTGAGTTGCGGGCTTAGGTCTTCATAGTGATGCGCGATCAAATCATTGATCGTAATCCGCTTGTCCACGCCCAAAACACCCGTTATCCGTTTAGGGACAGACTGTTTCAAACAAGATGCTCATTGTCAATCTGGCAAAATATTGTTTCAAGAATTGATACACTTATAATAGTATTCCTACTGAAAAAACAGGGGTTTCGCATGCCTCATATCACAAGTTGTCCATTTTGTTCGTGGCTTGATTCTGCAATATAAAAAAATACAGTTCTTCCAAAGAAAAGCCTGCTGACAGGCCTTCTCAACAGAATTTCACAACTGAAACAATCTGACCTGAACTAAAGTCAGCCCGATTTTTGTACGTAACCTGAATAACCCAATTTGGGTTCTGGATCGGCCGCAACCTGATTGATGAGACCCTTTTTCGCAACGACCGGCTTTTCATATTTTTTCATTTTCAATCCCCACAGGTGTCAAATCAGATAATATGACATAATAAGATTTATAGGAAAAAACAACCAATCACAGGCAATTTCGCGCACCGGTACGAAAGTTTTACAAAGCCATCTTTGGTTGCTCAGCAGACAGGGCAAATTGCAGGAACTGCGTCTCATGGCGGTGGAAGTGCCGCCGGATGTCCCCGCCCTGTTGCCGATAAAAGTTGTGCAATGGCGGATGATTTGATGGTTGACCATACACAGTTTTCATGGATTTGCCTGTTGCGCCTCAATGGCAATAAATGCATCGCGCTGCCAAGCGTACAGAAAGCAAATCGGGCAGTCTGGAACACGGCGCTGCATTTTGCCTGCAGCAAAGAGATGCCTAGTGCGGATTTGTCTGATCGATAGCGGTTGGTCGTGGTTCGCATAAAGGATTTGGATACGGCTTGAACTACCTATACTATTGTTAAAATGGGCAGTCCTGCGTCAAGTAAACAGGATTGGCGCTATCGTTTCAGTTGGTAACAGCTGATGTCTTGAAATGTTCAGATTTGCCGGAAGGCCCAGTTATCAATGCCGCATCCCGACAATCTTCCGCTGCTGGATGCTTTCCCTGCGTCAGCGCAAATCGTCAATGTGCGCAGCGGTGAGAACATCGGGCGCGATCAACTGAAAAACCGGGTTTTGATCGCCGCCGCAACCATGGATAAGCAGGCGGGCCAACACAGCGGTCCAGTGGTGGTGGCGGAACCGGACGCCTTGGACATGCTCATCCAATTATTTGCTGCCTGGGCTGTGGGCCGGGTTGCCGTTCTGGTCAATCCCGGTCTGAGCGGGCAAGAGCAGTTGAACGTTATTGCGCACACCGGTGCAGTGGCCTGGTATGGGCCTCTGCGTTGTGATTTTGCAAAGCCGGATAATGCAGTTGCAGCAAAGCGCCCGGCGTTGACGTCTGATGAGCCAGCGTTGATTCTGATGACTTCGGGCACCACCGGCATTCCAAAAGGGATCGTTCACTCGCTGCGAAGCCTGTCAGCGCGTCTGGCTTTGAATGTTGCTCATATGGGCCGCGAACCGCTGGCGCGCAGCCTGTGCGTCCTGCCCACCTTCTTTGGTCATGGGCTGATCGGCAATTGCCTCACGCCGTTGGCTGCCGGTGGCACCCTACACCTGTGGTGCAGCCCCCAAATGGGCGAACTGGCATCTCTGGCAGGCATCATGGACCGATATCACATCACGTTCATGAGTTCCGTTCCGTCTTTCTGGAAAATGGCGGCGCGCATATCACCCTCTCCGGCTGAACCGCCCTTGCGCCTGCATGTCGGCTCGGCGCCCCTGTCCATTGAGCATTGGCGCGCCATTTCCGCCTGGGCAGGGACAGACCATGTCTATAACATGTTCGGCATGACAGAGACGGCCAACTGGATCGGCGGTGGCTCCTTGCGCGACAGTCAGGGACGCGATGGTTATGTTGGCGAAATCTGGGGCGGCCAATTTGCTGTTCGCAATGAACAAGGCGTCATTGCCGATAGGGGAAAAGGCGAAATTCTGGTGCAATCGCCCAGCATGATGATGGCTTACCTGAATGCCCCGGACGTCATGGCAGAGTCTTTTGCCGAAAGCTGGTTTCGCACCGGTGATATCGGGGAAATCGATGCGGCAGGTTCGCTGACACTGGTCGGACGGACGAAATCCGAGATCAACAGGGCCGGTATCAAAATCCAGGCAGAGGAAATCGATATGTTGCTGGAGCGGCATCCGGATATCACGCAAGCCTGTGCATTTGCCATTGAAGATGCGGCCAGCGGTCAGGCGGTGGCTGCGGCGGTTGTCTTGCAGACGCAGGCCTCCGTGACGGGTCAGGATATTCGGCATTGGTGCAGAGACCGCGTCCGCGCCGAAGCTGTCCCTTCCGTGATTTACATACTCGATGCCATACCCCTCAATGATCGGGGCAAAATTGTGCGCGATCAGGTTCGTGCCGCAGCGCTTCAATCGGCAAGCCCCTCATGAAACGGCAGCGCAAGTCAGTCCCGGAATTGAGCGAGACGATCCATACGGAACGTTTTTTGCTCAAACCTGTTGGAAAAATCCGGTCTGTGCAACTCTTTAAAAAGATGCAGGAAGATGCAGAGATTTTGCGGCAATTGACCAATAGTGATCGCAAAGCGAACTGGTGGAAACTGTTCCGCACGCGCAAGTTGCCAAACCATCGCTCGCGTTTCGTTCATGAAATTGTCGATGCTCAGAATGGTGGTTGTATTGGCTATCACGAAGTGCGGTTGTATCCTTACAAAAGCGCCTCATTGGGGGTGGTCATCCTGGATCGCGATTGGTGGGGCCAGGCCGTTCCGGTCGAAATCCGATCGGCAATCATGGCGCAGTTTGCCAGATACGCGGGCGTCGAGCGTTTTGTCGGCAACGTTGCGTCACGGAATTTTGCTTCCATCCTGAACTACAAGAAACTGGGCTTCAAACACAGCGGGACCGCGCACCGGAGCAATTTTGATACGATTGCGCAGCAGCCCGTTGACTATTTCAGTTTCGAGTTGCTGAAAGAAGATTTCCCGGCACATTGGCATGAGACGAAGGCATGAGCAGCTTGGACGAGGCCAGGAAAATTGTTGCTGAGGCAACCAGAACGCCCATTGCGGCATTGCCGCATGATGCGGACATTCTTTCCTTGTCAGCCTGGGACAGCATTGCGCATGTCAATATCATTCTGGCCATTGAAGCCAGAACCGGACACCAGCTGACAGCCGAATCCATTGTTGGCATTCATTCAGTGGAGACGATTGCACAGCTTCTGAGTGAAGCCTCGCGGTCACCGGACGCACCATGACGCAAACTGGCGAAGCGCCTGAGCAGGGCGCGCGGACGGATCATGCCATCAAGCGGCTTCTCTGTCTCCTGGCCGATCCACAAAGTCCGGCTCCACCCGAGGCGTGTTTTGCCCATGTGCAGCCGGAAGCCCTTTTCGAGGCGATAGGCCACCACGGTATAGGATCCATCGCCTTGCCAAAGCTCAATGAGACTTTGCGCGATGACCCCCGATACCATGACCTGCTGGAAAAGCATAAAGAGCAACAGATTGGTGCCAACGCGCTGTCGCTTTTCCTTGAGGCCTATGCCGATGAAATGGTCGTCTCCATGCGCCAAGCCAAAATTGCGGCCGTCATCGTCAAGGGGCCGGTTTTTTCCAAGGCACTCTATGCGCGACCATCAGATCGCCAGTTTACCGATATCGACATTCTGGCCCATTCCGATGCGCGCGAAAAAATTGCTGTCCTGTTGGCGCAAATGGGTTTTCGTCAGGATGTCCGGCCATTTTGGGACAAGTCGGAAAGCAACATGGAGCAAAAATGGGTGCACCATGAAAATCCCGGCATTCTCATCGAATTGCATGGAAATCTTGTCCACTATGCCAGCCTGAGACGGCGCATATCCTTTGGCTATGAGGAATACCAAACAGCATCGGGCGACCATGCGCATCCCGCCATTGCCTATTTCATGACCGCCGTGGTTCATGCGGCTGCCGGGCATAAATTTCACCGGTTGAGCTTGCTGGTGGATGTGTTGCAGGCGCTGCGGCATCTTGGTGAGCGTGATCTGGATCGACTCGCAGATGTCACGGACGCGCTTGGCATGCGTCTGGAAGTGCTGCTCTGCCTCGACCTCGTCGCCAGTCTGTTTGATGAGGCCGCCGCTCAGGGTGCGCTGGCGCGGCTTGAGCCTGGCCGCAATTATGCCTGGACACGTCGACTGATCAATGGCGCTGCCGTGCTGGATACCTGGCGTGATACCGGCCATCACTCCCGGATCCGCCGTCACGCATTGCGATGGATGCAGCATATCGTGCCACGTGGCTGATCCCGGAGGGTCCGTTGCCTGCTAACCCACGGCCTTGTACAGGGCCTCGTGGATGGTTCTGGCTGCCTGCTGGGGGCTGCCATTGATTTCAAGCCTGTAGGCAGGTGTCGTCACCAGCATATTTGAAAAGAGGTTCAAGCGGTTCTCATTGCCGGGCAAAAGACCGTTGGGGCCAAGATTGATGTTGTCATCCAGCATGCGCCAAAGCGCTTCGGCGCCGCTCGGCTCTTTTGCAAACAGCATGGGGCCGTCGGTGCGGGCAAGAGCAATCACGGCGGAAACGGGTTTTGGCGTCTTTTCGGCAAGATATCCGTGTTCGGCAAGCCTGGCGCGGTGTACCCATTGTTCGCCATTGCTATCCCAGTCCCCGTTTGCCACAAGCCGTGAGAGCCAGTCGAACATGTTGCCGGTTTTACGATGCACCTTCAGCGCGCGCGGGATGCCGTTTGCATTGGTCGTTCCATCCGGCCCGGCAGACAGTATCGTCGCATCATCCGAACTCAGCCGATACCCCATATCAATGAGGGCGATTGCTGTTGTGGTTTTGCCGGTGCCGCTGGGCGCGTGCAGGAGCAACCGGCTTGATGCGTCCGGCGTTTCCATACAGGCCGCATGCGCAATACAAAGTCCCGATTGGGTTACCGCATGGTCGAGGGCAAAGCTGCTTGTTACACCCAGCAATGACTGTCTGCATTGAGGGCTTATGACCATTCTTGCCCGGGTGTCATTGTCTGAAAACCGCACAGCCACCTCGCCTGGCGCCGTCACGCTCCAACCGGCTTCACCCTGGGCCAGTATGAAGGGGCCCTCTTCCACGATCTTTCCCTCAAAAATGGTGGTTTCATTTTCTGGCCGGAGGATGTCCTGCCCACCCACCATGGATATTTCAAGAGTTGGTCTGTCAGGCGCCATGGCATGATCGGAAGATGGGCGCGTTTCCCATTCACCGATCAGGCCCCGCAGGGGCTCGATCATGGCGTCTGTTTCGCACGCTACATCGAATGCCTGCCCCAGAAGATCAAAGCTGAATGTCTTCATCGGGCCTTCGCATTGGCAGTGCCATGTACGTGAATTTCGACCATATCGTCCATGATGTCGCTGATAAGTGGCTGGTCATCAAGCACGACCCAGCAATGGGCGTCGACCAGCGGCGCGTCGAGACTGCCCGGTGCGATACCGAAGTGCAGGGCAGGTTCATAGCCGGCTTTTTTCAAGAAACGATAGCCCAAAAGCCCCTGCCTGAAGCAGCGTCTGTTGCGCATCAGCCATGGCCGACGCGTGACCCGAAGCGCTGCCGATGCTATGGTTCCCGGAGCGATATCGCGGTAGGGCGCTGTGCCATTGCCATCAGCGAATTCGAGTGTGGATTCCAGATTGCGCCCAATGATCAACAGCGGAAGCAGCCGCGCCGTCAGCCAGAGTTCCAGATAAAAAAATTGCCTTGTCAGGCGCTGTTTCAAGTCCGGTGCAAGGGCAGGCTCAATGTCAGTCATCGACAGGCTCGAGAACATTCTCGGACATCAGATAGACAAGCAATTCTTCCATGTCCGCAAGCAATTGCAACTGCGTCACATCAAACTCGGCGCAGATCGCATCTGCCGTTGCCTGCAGTGAACGCTTGCCGTCCGTCAGTCGCAGGAACGCCTCGGCGGTGCTGTTGCAGGAATAAATCTGCCCGGTATCGGTTTTCAGGATGACGCCGCTGTCGCCAACAGATCTGAACGTGGTCTTATCGGCCATCCTGTAGGCCGCATTCGCATCAAGTGTCATGGGTCTGTATCCTGCCGAAGTCCGAAATATATGAACGATCATGGGAATTTATCAGGGCAGGCTTTGATATGAAACGGACAAAAGTCCATTTCTCCGGATTTTTGTGTTTTGCTGTGAAGTCTGCGCGGCCATGCCTGGGGCATGGATAAAATTTGTCGCGCTCAGTCGGCGGATGTGTTTTTTCATTGGCAAGCAGGTTGCAATGTTGCAAACAGATCGGTGCCGAATGTGTTTGGTATTCGGCCCTGGATTTTGCTGGAAGTGATAGGACATTGATGAAACTCCCGTTGATCATGGTTGCTCCCAATGGCGCGCGTCGCGGCAAGGCAGACCATCCAGCCCTTCCGGTGACCATTGCCGAGACCGTGGAGACGGCAAAGGCCTGTTTTGACGCCGGGGCCAGGGGCATTCATGCCCATGTCCGCGACGAAAACGGTGCCCATGTGCTTGATGCCGGATTGTACGTCGAACTGATTGCGCAGATGGAAAACCACGTGCCCGATATGGCCGTGCAGATCACCACAGAGGCCGTCGGTCTCTATGCGCCGGCAAGCCAGCGGCAATTGGTGCGCGATGTCATGCCGAACGCCGTTTCGATCGCCCTGCGCGAAATGTTGCCCGATGACGACGAGCTTGATGCTGTCCGCACATTTTACCACTGGGCTGATGAGGCGGAGATTGCCGTTCAGCATATTCTCTATACGCCCAAGGACGTCGCCGACCTGTTGGAATATGTCAGGCGCGGCATCGTGCCGAACTCCGATCTGCAGCTTCTGTTTGTGCTCGGGCGCTACGCCAAAGACCAGCAAAGCCAGGTCAAGGACATGGATCCCTTTCTGGACGTTCTGACCACACGCGGCAAGTCACCGGAAAAAATTCAATGGGCCCTGTGCGCCTTTGGCCGCAATGAAACCGATTGTCTGGCCGAAGCCGTCAGACGCGGTGGCAAGGCCCGCATCGGTTTTGAAAACAGCCTGTGGAACCGGGATGGCGCGCTGGCTGCAGACAATGCGGAGCGGGTCCGGGAATTGTCCGCAGCGATCGGTGCCTGACTCACACTGGCTGACTCACACTGGCTTTGATTGTCCGGCGAGCTTTTCCCGCGCTCGCACCACTGCCACAATGATATTCTGGCATTCACTGGATGCGTCCTAACTCTAGCGCTTGTCGCCTAATGTCAGATTCGGGATTCCCAAATTGGG
>TARA_R110001599_G_scaffold6485_1_pt1 | contig 21776 bp, 23 predicted proteins | sample TARA_R110001599 | Tara Oceans TARA_R110001599 (sample SAMEA4398360) | marine metagenome | biome: Polar Biome; feature: [MES] marine water layer (ENVO:01000295) within the mesopelagic zone...; material: water (ENVO:00002006), including particulate matter (ENVO:01000060) such as......
AGCGATGCTGTCCGCTGCCTTCGATGATTTGCGCGCCTCTGCCGATCGGACGTTGGTCACCTATGGAGGCTCAGCGATGGACGCCAAAGTTATCGAACTGGCCGCTATGTCGCATGATCTCGCCCTGCCTCCGCAGCTTGTTCAAGCTTTCGGACCCCGCATAGTGCGCCCGGCCCATCTGGATATAAATGCGGCCATGAAAGGCTTTGGGAAGACTTGGCATCATTTATCGGAGGTGCTCGTGAGGATCGGCATCCCAGTGGCGCTTATTCGCGACAAGGCCAGTCCTGATCTGCCGTTTGAAACCGGTAACTGGGATCTTGCACGCCAGCATTGCGAGTTGGATACCTTGCTGACGGCGATTGCGCTGGTAGCGTGGCGGCGCATTCAGGGCGATCCATGTCTTCGTATTCCGGAAGCCATCTTTGCGTTGATTGAAGGATATCTGCGGCAACGGCCAGCGGCCATAGCTGCGCCGGTCTTGCGCGGAGAGCAGGCTTGTTTCGTTGATAACATCACCCGCACTGAAGCAGAGGCGGCATAAGTTCAGTTTGGATCCTGCGATATCCCCAGCTACGGTTTCTGTGTCTCAATTGACATATTGGTTAGCCATAGTTGGGGGCTACAACTTACGGATAAATGCCGACACCAAATGTTGGTTATTGAGCCACATCCGCATCGTGCCATTAAATGCAAATACACGACGGCGGGCTTTGGCCTCAAGCGTGTAATCTCCAGCCGAAGCGCATTTGGCTGAGCTTAAGTTTCTAAAAATAGCATGAATAGCGCGTTTTGCAGAGATATTACGATCCAATTTTGGAGGCATATATCCCAAATTCTGGCGATGTGGGCAGCAACATTTTTGCGCTGCGCCGATAAAAACCTAACTCGATAAGAGGCTTTGAAATGGGAGGGAAAGGTATCTCTCAATGATGAGAGAGGAAAATGGCATGCGGCCACCGCAGCCCAAAGGAGTATTTGATATGAACGATAACGATCAACAGAAAGCTGTTAGTAATTTCGTCGCTGCGTTAGCCCATGCATTATGCGGAAAAGCCGGTAGGGTTGAGGAATTTATTTCGAAGACGCGAATAGTGGTCACCGGTCACCGGCCTACCCTCGAGACTCTTCATCAATTCGCGCCGCGAGTGTTGAACGACGGTATTCCGATCTTATGGATAAGTCTTGATGAACAATTGAATGGCATGCCAACTATAAGCTTGGTCGCAAGCATAAAAGGTAACACTTATATTATCGACACATGCTTGATCTGGGCTTCCTCAAGGAGATCCAAAGTCAGGCTTGTTCCAAGTAACTTCGATCTAGGTGTTTTTACTTTTAACAGCAAACTTGAACTCACCTACACCGAAAAAGCCCCTAGAAAATGTTGGAAAAGTGGAACGGATGGCGTTGCGAACGCGTGCGAACAGTTGCGCGAAATCCAACATCAACAGATAATCCAAGGCGATGTTTTTCCATTGCCGGAACATAAAAGAGCTGCATGAAGACAGGTTTGGAAGTCCGGTAGCGAACACGCGCCGAGCTTCCAAATCGTTACTCCTCGCCTTTGGTAATTCCGCTCCAGTGTAATCTGTCTATAGTAGAAAAGTTACTGGCACCTCTCCAAGTGTGGTTAACAAATGGGTCCGAAAAGCGGACACGAGGCGACCTCAATTTGTTTCACAATTTCGCGCTCATTGGTGTCAACCGCATCGAGCCAGTAAATCATATGATGCTTGTCCGCATGGGTTGCAGAATAGCGCAGTGTGCAAAGTGGATTCATAGAGGCCAATGCCGTCTTGCCGGCGCCTTTGAGGCCACTATCAACGCTTTGTGGTTCGCCGATACAACCAAACGTTTGGTAGTGTCTCAGTTTGGATTATTCAGCCGGAACTTCGCCAAGCAAAATTTGGATCCCGGGCTTTTCATTCCATACATCTTTGAAAGAACAAGCTGAAGCCATATAATCAGCCGTGCTAGGGCACATGGCTCTTAAAATGAAATCCAGATCACTTCGCCAATTATCTAATGGCAAGTGGAAAATAGGCTCATGGTGTGCGACTCTATTTCTTAAGTCCAATAAGTCATTACAGATTTCATCGGCTGTTTGACGGTCAATCGAGTGATCGTTTACGAAAATGCGATACTTGAGATTATTCCTCCACCCATACTGAGCCTCATAATTTCTCCCAAACTGAGATACCCAAAATCCAGCAGATAAATCGGCAACAATTTGATCTGTTGTCGGCTGCGTCCCGGCTGCTCGTGTTAATCGATTAATTGTTTCACTGAGTCTGTTGCGATCATTCCCAGCAAAGTTTCTGTTTGCTTGGGCGTTTGTCGGCCATTTATCGTTGTATTTATAAATGAAAAACTCGTTCATTCTATTCCGTAAGACGATTTCCCAACTTTGGAGAGGCAGATACAACGATTGGGAAAGTTTGGCATTCCAATGATATAACTGGAGGGCGAGGGCATTTTTACCGCCGCTTTCTTGCAAATATTTGCTTAGTCGCGGCTTGCTTACAGAATTGATGAACGCGTTAACCCGATCTTCGTCTTCAAGAAATATAGCTTGCACTGTAGGTAAACACCTCCTAATTTACACGAGCGTGCCATAGGAAATGGTCAATGGGCAATTGACCCACACCCCCTAAGGACAAGAGGAAGGCGGTTCTGTAACGGAGCCGCCTTCGACTTTTTAGCCCTGTTTTCTATACGGCCCCCGCTTCTTTGGTGGTGGTGCCATTTCGTCAATTTTTGCAACAATATCCTCTAATGACCAAAGTGTATCTAAAATACCAGCGGCCATTGCGGGAGAAACCTTCAATGTCTTATGGATGCGGCAAAAATTGCAAAACACAAAATAGAGCGCGAGCGGCAAGCATAAATGTTCAGCCTATGACAGTGAACTTACTCTTTACCCGCGCACCTTCATTGGGATAAAATTGTTCAATTCTGTGAGGATAAATATGCAGCAGTTTAGACAATTCTTCTTGAGAATATCCGAGATGATCCCTGTAAACCTTTAGTAGATTGCCAATCACGCTCGGCTTTTCCGGGGCAAAATCGAGTTCCGCTGGTTCCTTTAAACGCCATTTTCGTGCGCTCATTTGCTTCCACAAATACTCTTCTTGGTTTCGAGACAGCAGCGCTAACGACTTAGCTTTCATGATAATCGATTGCATGGACACTCGCCATTCTGGCTTGAGTGAAGCAAGAAGGGTCAAATCAATTTTTCGAGCGCGCAAAAGGGGTGCTATATCTTCATTTGGCATCAAAAGATGCGAAGCGAACTGGTTGGCCTCATTTTCCATATCCGGCGACGGAAAGCGGTGCATCACAAGATGGCCTAATTCATGAGCCAATGTGAACCTCATTCTGTCGGCGGGCTGGTCCGAGTTAAGGACTATCAGAGGCGGCATTCCCGGCGTCGAAAATGTCACGCCGCTAATAGACGCTCCCGCCATCGGGGAATTAATAATCAGAACCCCGGCCCTTTCTACTAGAACAGTAAGATCTTTTATCGGGCCTCTTGGAATTTGCCAGTGGGCCCGCACCAATGCTGCAATTTTTTGGGGGTCGCCGTAATCTTCGACATCAAGGCGAGGTAAATCGTGCGCCGTCGCTATATCAGCGGCTTCCAGAAAGCGCCGAATATGCATCACGCGAACATTCATTTCAGCAACCACCGAGTCAACGTCGCGCGCGTGGACGTCTGCTTTTTTTCTCCACATTGGATGCACACTCACGGGCGCGCCATAGATAGGATCAGATTGATAAAAGAATGAACTGCGCACCTCGTATGCGCGCGAGGCACTCAAAACAATTTCGTCCCGAATTTCGGCAACGCCGTTTTCCATTCTCGATAAAAGCGACTGGTCGATACCAAGCAATCGCGCCGCCTCAATCTGGTGGAATCCCTGTAACTGCCGCGCTAAACGCAGCATTTCTCCATTAGCCTGCATATCAAATTACTCAGTGGCGTCCTTACCCGAATCTTCTTTCGCTGGAGCCACTTTGGGTGTGACAACGGGCACGGTTAGAACGGGCGGAGTGCGGGTTGGGAGTGGAACAATCTCTGCAGAAGGTTTCCCAACAAGCGGGAAAGCCCATACGCGGCGATCCATATCGCGCGCAACAACTTCCACCTCTGCGTAGTCGGTGGCAAGAACGTTCAGCATGTAAACAATTTCGACGCGATGGATTTCAGGCAAACCGCCAAAACTGCTTTGTGGATCAATAAAATCCATGACGGCGTTCGTCTCAATATTTGATCCGACGCCGTTGTCATTACCCTTTTTGAAACGAGCCACAACGGAATTTTTGAACATGAACTTGACGGACTGCGGTTCGTGCAAAGCCTTCACGTCTTCGTCGCCATCACCATCAAACTCAATAAGCGCATGACGCACAATATCATCGAATATGATGTTGGCGCGGGTGCGCGGGTAAATGAAACGCCCCCTATCAGGCATCTCGAGCCAATCGCTCATCGCCCGATCCAGCACAGCACGCAATCGCGCAGCAAAGCTTGCAATTATCGGTTCAACTTCTTCCTGGATAGCAATCGACATGGCGTCACCTCATCATGATTTTGATGACAATGGCAGATTTTCCTGAAACTGCAAGAAATTTATGCAGATGCTATGATTGTTTCCACCGTTTTGCCGCTGCCTTCTGCGCAATCTCTTTGCGCCGCTCTGGCGTCATATTGGCGGCGCGCTTCTTGCCACCCAAGCTACCGAGCTTTGCGGCGGCGCTGGATGCTTTCTCATCTTCCGATTCTTCCTCCTCGCCGATATCCAGCCAGTTTAATTGAATGCATACGGCAAACAAGCCAATTTTATCGGATGCACCAGCTTTGAGAAAATCGTTTATAAATCCAATGCATTTCCAAGAGGTGTGACCGCTCTATTGGCGGCGTGAAGCGCTGGGTCACGAGCAATATGTGCATATCTTTGCGTTGATCTTGCATTGGCATGACCCAAAATCGCACCAATAAGCAAAAGAGATTCTCCTGAGCCGGCTGCATTGCTTGCAACTGTATGTCGGAGTGAATGGAGTGTCGCGTGATCAATGCCGGATTTTTTGAGCACACGCGTCCAGATTTTTTTTGTTCCAACAAAAAAATTTTTCCCACGTTCGGCTGGGAAAACATATTCTGAATCAGGTTGCCGGTTTTCATATAGCTTCTGTAGCAGGTGAGTTGCTGGCTCAGACAGAGGTCGTTTACTTTTACCAGTTTTGGTTTCGTCTAAATTGAGACCAGCTGAATTTAAGTTTACTTCGTTCCATTTCAAACCGGCAATTTCGTTGCGACGGCAACCTGTTAAAATTAACAGGCGAATTATGTTGAGAGCTTTTGGATTCGCACCTTCTTCTTCTACCACTTTTATTGCAGTTCCAATTGCAGACACTTCATCTAAGTCCAAAAATCGCTCGCTAACATTCGCTGTTTTTCGGACTTTCGCTAGAAGGACGGGATTGGACCCGACAATTTTATGGCGCATTGCAAACGAATAAACAGCAGAAAGGTCACTGATTACCTTTATCGCTGCTCCTTTTCCCCCTTTTACAATTACCCGGGTTCGACCCTTTCTATAGTCTTTCGCCGTCTTGCCGGCTTCGACATCGCGAGCAAATCTCTCGATGTCTCCCTCATTTACGTCAGATGCTCTTTTTTTACCTAACAGCGGGACCACATGGTTTTTAAGGCGAGCAAGCGTATAACGCTTAGTTTCGTCCTTCATGGGTTCACCTTGCCGTGCGCCAGTCTGAATATAACATCCTTCCTCTTCATAAAAGCTTATCATCTGGGATGTTGTCATTTCATTACGTTTCGCAATAAGCTCGCTAGCTGGATCTTCGCCTTTGATCGCAGAGGCTAGTATCACTTGAGCCTGGGCTCGGGCGTCAGTCGCAGCAATCACTGGAAAAGGTCCGATTGTCATCCAGCGAACTTGAGCTCCACGCCCCAAGCGGCCCACTCGGTATTTAACGATCCAAGACTTTCCACCACCTGGTGAAACTCGCAATCCAAATCCACTAAGTTCGCTATCCCATATATGATAGCGCTTTTTGTCCGGTATCGCTTTGTTTGCCTCTGCTCTGTTTAAATACGTCGCATTCTTTTTTCGTGTGTTTTCCATTTAGATGTTTTAACTGAATATCTACCACTAATCAACCACCAGTAGACTGTTCATGGATATACAAGGATGTTCACATGGAAATAAGCTATTGAAATACAGTTGAAAAAAATGTTCACGAACGTCAGTAAACGCCAAATGCCAACCTTGCCAAGGTTGGGGTCGAGAGTTCGAATCTCTTCGCCCGCTCCAGTTTTTCGGTTAATAGCAAACATGCGGCGCATGTTTGCCCGAAAAACTCCCGACCACAAGGGAGGGTGGCTTGCCCAAATATTCCACAGCACCACCACCCCGCGAGTTTCCCATTCCGAAACAATGACAATCCGGCGCATGTCTGCCTGAAAAACTCCCGGTCGCGAACTCGCTTGTGTTCTCGCATCGCGCGAGATAATTGCAGTCCATGACGGAATGGTACCGCAACACGGACTGGAACGACGATATTGAGCGGATGTTTTTCGCAAAGCTAGGCCGAGCCCGTTCGCAGCGCGATCAATATCTCGTCCTGCAGGCGCATCACCTCTCCCAAAGCCATCCCGACGTCTCTCTGCGATTGATCGACCATTATTTCGAAACCAGGACCGATGATTTCGACGAAGGCAGGGCACGCGGGGTTGCCGCAGCCGCGCAGTTCGCCTCCGGTGGCTACGTAGAAGCGCTCGACAACTACATGCTGGTTCTAAAGGGCCAGGAGGCCAATCAGGACCTTTACGTTGGCTCACCACTGCAGTTCGCATTTCTTACCGCACGTTTCCGTTCTGACACGCATTATGAGGCCGCTCAGGCACATCTCACCAGCGTCGATTTGCCAGCAGATGAACAATTTGAACCGCGCTTTCGCTATTGCGCAGCGAGCGCCTTGCTTCATGCGGCAACTGGGCGCGACCCGGCCCGCGCCTTGGCCATGGCCCAGATTGCACTGGGGCTCCCGCAGCCTGTACTTGATAGCTATCCAGATGTGGTCTGGCGGCTGCGGGGCATCACGCGCAGCTGAGGGCTTCTGTTTCTTGGCCATCCGCCAATCGATCATTTTTGCATCGTCGATAATGTCAGCAACCGGATCGTTTCCAGTCAAGCCGCCTTGCGTCTCCAATGCCTTCTTTCGCCCCACAGCGGACATATTGATCGGGCATTGCGCAACAGCTGCAATAGCCTGCCAATGGGCCTGTTTTCCCCGGCCTAACCCTCGCGCCGTTCCAATATCCCCGTAACCAGCGCCAGATCATCCGGCTTGTCCACGTCGATCGCGGCTTCGGCTATCGGCAATATGATCGGTCCGGCCCGCAAGCCCATGCGCTGGCCAGCCGTACCCATCGCTTCGCTGAAGCCGATTGTCCGGCTGAGAGCGCGGAGCAATAGGCGGGGGCCGAAATGGGCGAAGATTTTCCAGCCTTTCTTGCGATCCTTCTCGACCGCAGACCAGAATGCTACAGCGGTTTTGGCCGCATCATTGTGCAGGGCGAACAGATTGGCGCCGCTATAGGCCCCGCCACGGAATTTCAGCCAGGTCCGGCGGGCGTCGGGATAGGCGGCAAGCATCGTCTTGCGCTCGACCACCGCGACCGCGACATCCTGTCCGTCGTGCGCCCGAAAGAAATGGTCGAGGATTTCTCCGGTCAGCAAAGCATTGTCGGCGGTGGTCACCAGCACCGGCCACGGCGCAATGTCTGTGCCGATGATATTGTGAATGCTGGTCGCTATGCCGTTGTCCGAGGCTATGAAGCTGATCCGCTCCTGCATCGCAAGGTCGGGACTCAGTCCCGCCTTCAGCTCTTCGGGCGACTGGGCCAGAACGACGATCCTGCCGATATCGGCAGAGCCGATCAGGGCGCGCGTGACCCGTTCGAGCATCGTCTGCCCGTTGATCGGGATCAGCGCCTTGTAGGTGACGTGGCAATAAGCGGCCATCGGATCGCCCTCGGGACGCTGGCCCGCCAATATGATCGCCGTCCACAATGCTTTCCTGTCGGGGTGCCCGTCACGGGGGCATGTCTCTGGCGGGTTAACAGGGGTCACGGGCGTCCTTGTTCTGGTCCATCGCGTCCTGCGAAAACCGGTTATGCTGACCGCCTGTTAGCTGCAGCGGACGCTTTTGCAAAGCGGCCATGAGATCATGGCTTCCGGTCTCGTCATGCGCCGCGCCCCGATCGACTCTCCGTGGACTTTCGCGGCAAACCTGTTCAAGGACAGAAAGCGGCGGATTGGTTCCGCCCGTGGTTTGAGCGCAGATGAGGTCGGACATCCGATGGAAATGAAATGACGTCCGGTTCATCGACTGATCTGCAGCGTATCGGCTTTCTGTTCAATCATGACGAATTGCACCAGATCGCCCATACCGCGCCGATTATCTCGGCGCTGCAGCGTCAGGCCCCGCGCGCACGGGTCGAGGTCATCACCTCGAGCGACCGCCAGGCCGATGCGGTGCGGCAATTTCTCGACCCCGCCTTGCCGACGCCCGCCTTGTGGTCGATCCGGCCCAATCGCTGGAGCCGGCTGGCCGAGAAGATGCTGGGCCAGATGGTGCCGCTCAACCGGCTGAGCAGTCTGAAACGAAGCACCGAATTGTTCCGGCATTTCGACGCGCTGGTGGTGCCGGAGACGACCACGACCTTTCTCAAGAAAAACGGCAACATGGCCAGACCAAAGCTGATCTTCTTTCCCCATGGGGCCGGCGACCGGTCGATCGGCTTCTCGTCCGAGATCCGGCAGTTCGACTTTGTTCTGCTACCGGGAGAAAAAACCCGCGACCGGATGCTAGACGCCGGCGTGATTCGCCCCGACAATCACCGCATCGTCGGCTATCCCAAATTCGACGCCTTTGCCGCCCGCCCGCCGGTCAGGCTGTTCGACAATGACAAGCCGGTCGTGCTCTACAACCCGCATTTCGATCCGCTGCTTTCGTCCTGGTTCCGTTTCGGCGAGCAGATTCTCGACTATTTCGCAGGCCAGACCGACTATAATCTGATCTTCGCGCCCCATGTCATGCTGTTCCAGCGCAAATTGCTGGCCTCGGTAGAGCATCGCATGCTGCGTTTTCGCCAGCAGGTCGATCCGCGCTTTGCCGCGCTCGATCATATCCATATCGACACCGGCAGCAGCCGCAGCGTCGACATGACCTACACAAACGCCGCCGACATCTATCTCGGCGACGTCAGCAGCCAGATTTACGAATTTATCCAGAAACCGCGCCCGGCGATTTTCCTCAACTCTCACGGAGCGGAATGGCAGGGCAACGCCAATTATGAACATTGGAATTTCGGTCCGGTCCTGGACGATGTCTCCGGCCTCGGGGCGGCGCTGGACACAGTCTCGCCGCTATCCGAATCGTACAGCGATGCCCAGACGCGCGCCTTTGCCTATTCCTTCGATGTCGATGATCAGCATCCCCCGGCGCAGCGCGCAGCCGCAGCAATCGCCGATTTCATGGATATTCCGCAATAGTTGCAGTCGATGCGTGCTAGAAGTCGACCGCAATGCCCTTGCGTTCCCAGTCGCCATAGCGGGTCGGGCCGTTTTTCTCGGTAATTTCCTCCGCCTTGTCCAGCGGATCGGGTTCCGGCACCGGCTTGTTCGGGGAAAGATGTGCGGGCGCCTTTACATGGGCTGGCCGCTCACCGGCTTTTCTATCGCTTTGGGTCATATTTTTGCCTGTTCACCAATTTGAATCGTCCCGCCTCAAACCCTATATTGAGGCTGGAACGAGGATTATCAAGCGAGCAGAGACAATGAACTTTATGAAAACAACCATGTTGCTGGCGGCGCTGACCGCATTGTTCATGGCATTGGGCTATTCGCTGGGCGGAAGCGGCGGCGCGATCATCGCCCTGATCGTCGCGGCGGGCATGAACCTGTTCACTTACTGGAACGCCGACAAGATCGTGCTGAAAATGCACAATGCGGTCGAGATTGATGCCAAAAGTCACCCCGAATTCTACAAAATGGTCGAAAATCTGGCGAAAAGGGCACAATTGCCGATGCCGAAAGTCTATATCGTCGACCAGGCCCAGCCGAACGCCTTTGCCACCGGCCGCGATCCCGAACATTCGGCAGTCGCCGCTACCACCGGTCTCCTTCAGATGCTCAACCATGACGAGATCGAAGGGGTGATGGCGCACGAACTCGGCCATGTGAAAAACCGTGATACGCTGATCATGACAATGGTCGCCACGATCGCCGGTGCGGTGTCGATGCTCGCCAATTTCGGCATGTTCTTCCGCGACCGGAACGCCGGTATTGCCGGCCTGATGGCGGTGCTGATCGCACCCTTTGCGGCGATGATCGTGCAAATGGCGATCAGCCGCACCCGCGAATTCGGTGCCGATGCGGCAGCCGCGCAAATCAGCGGCAAGCCGCTGTCGCTGGCCGCCGCCTTGGGCAAGATTTCCGGCGTTGCTGCCCGGACACCCAACCCCGTCGCCGAACGCAATCCGGCGGCGTCGCAACTCTATATCGTGCCCGGCGGCGTCCGCCAGATGTTCTCCACCCATCCCGCCACCGAAGACCGGATCGCGGCGCTGGAGGCCATGGCGCAGGGTGATGGCTCCGGCGGCTGGTCCGACCGGCCCGATGAAATCGGCGACATGGGACGGTTGCGCAAGCCAAGCGCCCTCGATCCGACGCGCTAAGGCTGCCCACACATCATTTTGCGTGCCGAGCGCCGATCATGATATCGCCCGGACAATGCCGCCATCTACCCGCAAGGCCGCGCCATTTATCGCAGATGATTTCGGGCTGCAGAGATAAGTAACAAAAGAGGCGATTTCCTGGGGATCGATCAGGCGCTCAATCAGAGACGTTGCCCGATTTTCCTGCATGAACTTCTTCTCTGCCTGATCATATGGCAAATCGGGAAAAACATCCTGGACGAATTTTTCAACGCCCTCTGTCCGGGTTGATCCGGGAAGCACCGAATTGACCGTCACGTTCGTGCCTTTGGTTAGCTCTGCCAGACTTCTCGATAGCGATAATTGCATGGTCTTCGTCGCGCTGTAATGAGCCATTTCCGGTGCCGGGTTCAACGCGGATTCACTGGACATGAAAATCACTTTACCAGTGTTTCTGGCGAGCATGGCGCGCAGATAGTGGCGGGTCAGTCGCACGCCGCTCATGATATTCACGTCAAACAGTCGCTGCCAGGACTCGTCGGTCTCGTCAAAAAAGCCAACGGCTTCGTAAATGCCGAGATTGTTGACCAGGATATCCACTTCCGCGAACTTCTCGATAGTTGCTTGGCAACCTTCGGGCGTTCCATTGTCGGCGACAAGTCCGTTCAATTTGGCGTCGGCAACATCCTGTTTTATCGACTGGATCGCCGTGTCGACGCTCGCCCGGGTGCGGCCATTGACGATGACGTTCGCCCCTTCAGCGGCAAGCGAGCGTGCAATTTCAAGGCCGATTCCTCCGGTTGAGGCAGTGACCAGAGCGGTTTTGTCATTGAGGTTCAGATTCATTATATATCTCTTTTCCGTTTCTAGCGGGATGGGTGCCCGCTGGTGATGCACCTCATATGAAATATGGATTGTTGCGGATAAAGAGGCTTATATGCATTAGATAATTGCGTTATACGCAATTATGCAGATAAATTCCCAAGAACTCCTGACCTTCGTCACGGTCGTCGATTGCGGCCAGGTCGGCCTTGCCGCGCAGATGCTCGGCCAGAATCCGTCCAGTATAAGCCGAACACTCGCAAGGCTTGAGGAAAAGCTTGGGGTAACCTTGCTGGCCCGCACGACCCGCCGGCAGCAATTGACCGAGGAAGGAATCTTCTTCCTCGATAAGGCGCGACTGGTGCTGAGCGAGATGAAATCGGCCGAAGATATCCTCAGGGATCGTGACCGGACACCCTCCGGGCGCCTGCGGGTTGACGCGGCCTCGCCATTCATGCTGCATTGCGTTGTGCCGCACATCCCGCTTTTCTGCCAAAAATATCCGCGGATCGAGCTTGAGCTGACCAGCAGCGAAGGCAATATTGATCTGATTGAACAGCGCACGGATGTCGCCTTGCGCATCGGCACGCTGAAGGATTCGGCGCTTCACGCGAGAGCTTTGGGCGTGTCGCAACTCCGGTTGCTGGCCAGTCCGGAATATCTGTCTCGCAGAAACGCACCGCAAACGGTCGAGGAACTGGGTCGGCACGACCTGATCGGTTTCACTCGACCCGAGAGCCTGAACATCTGGCCGCTCAAATCGCCAAACGGGGCCACATGGAAAGTGGATCCAAAGACCAGGGCGTCGAGCGGCGAAACGATCAGGCAGCTCGCCTTGCACGGACAGGGTATCGCCTGTCTGGCCGACTTCATGACTCACGAGGACCAGCGGCAGGGACGGCTGATCCCGGTCCTTGCCGAACATACGAGCCCCGATTGGCAAGAAATTAGCGCGGTCTTTTATCGGCAAACCGAACTGGCGTCGCGGATCCGTGTTTTCATTGATTTTATCGTCGAGAAGGCGGTTCAATCAGGAGGCTTGATCCGCCGGATGCCTTGACCAGGACAATAGCTCAAAAGCGTATCGCGCTCAAATAGCCAAGGAAGGCGCGCTGTTTTGAACCGGCGGCATTGCCTCATCCGGGGCGGCCATGACAGACCGGACATCACTTCGCGCTACATGTCCCTGCGGCACCGGCTGCAGGAATATCGGGCTCAGGAAATAACCGATAATTGCCCGGGCGCCATAGCCGAGAATCCGCGTTGGATAGGCATCAATCGCACGGCAGAGAGGAATCTCTGCCGTGCCAATCTTGTGCCTGATCTGGATTACTCGGCGAGCATCTCGTCATAGACAGCGCAAGCTTCGGCAATCCCAAAGCTTCCGTCGGCGGCACCCTTCTGCATCTTCTCCTGAACTTCCTGCATCTTGCTGGTCATTTTCTGCATCGCTTCAGGATCGCTGGCCAGGCCTTGCATCTTTTCGCCAAGCTTCGTTGCTTTGGCCATCATCGCATCCTGGGTACATTCCTCCGTGGTCGCAGCTTCTGCAGCTTCTTCCGTTGCCGCGGTTTCCGGTGTTTCATTGCTGGTACCGCATGCACTGAGCGCGAATGCGCTCGCAAAAACTGTCAAGGTCGCAATCGAATTTTTCATAGTTGATTCCCGTTATTTTTATTGAATGCCGCCTTTGCTGGCAATGGGCCAGGACCCGGCAGCGGACGTGGTTTTTCACTGATCTTGCATCGGTGAAATTTCGGATTGATCCACCAATATTCCATTCGGACAGCTTTCTTGCGGCACGATCACGGCAATGCACAGGGCAGCAGCGGTAAGCGAGATAGTCATCGTTAAAGGTCCCCGGGATCAATCCAGATGTTGATCTAGCGTGGCTCGCGAACGGGTGAGTGATGTAGATCACAACGCTACGGGAGGGGGTAGATTCCGGTTTTCTGGCCTGATCCACCTACATCCTAAAGCTTGATCAAAACGCGGGAGGGTCTATGCGGTGGGGCAGAGCGAACCATCCGGGTTCTGCAAGCCCAATCATCGCGGAATGAACATGAACGAACCCAATAATAAAGTCCCCGGCCTCGCTACGCGCCAGTCCGCCATTCGCCTGCTCGACGCCGTCTGCCGGCGCGGCGAGACGCTGGATCAGGCGATGGCCGCGGCTACCGGCAAACTCTCCAATCCGTCGGACAAGTCGCTGGCCCATAATATCGCCGCCAATGTCCTGCGCTGGATGACCGCGCTCGATGCGATGATCGACAGCGCGACCCGCAACCGGCTGGCCGATGATGCCAAGCCGCGGATGGCGCTGCGCATTGCGCTGGCCCAGGTGCTGATCCTCGACACGCCGCAGCACGCCGCGATTTCCACCGCACTGCCGCTGGTCCACGGTGGCCCCCGCCGGCTGGTCCACGGCGTATTTTCGACCGTCATGCGCGGCGTCGAATCGGGCAATCTGAAACTGCCGGAATATCCCGAAATTCCCGGCGAGACGCTCGATCGCTGGACCGGCAACTGGGGCGAGGATGTCGCAAATGCCGCCAGCCAGGCGTGGGCCAAGCCTGCGCCGCTCGACCTCAGCTTCCGGTCCGATGACACAGGCTCGCTGGAAGGCGAGAAGCTGGCCCCGAACCATCTAAGGATGCTTCCAAATCTTCCAGTCACCGCGCTCGAGGGATTCGACGACGGCGCCTTCTGGGTGCAGGATATGGCCGCCTCGATTCCCGCTCGATTGTTCGGCGCAGGCGAGGGTCGGACGATATTCGACCTCTGCGCGGCCCCCGGCGGCAAGACCATGCAACTGGCCAGCGCCGGCTGGAAAGTGATCTCGGTCGATAACAGCGCCAAGAGAATGGAACGCTTTCACGACAATCTGGAACGCACCAAATTGCAAGCCGATGCAGTCATCGCCGACCTGATGCAGTGGGAACCGGCGGAACCCGCCGACGCTGTGCTGCTCGATGCTCCGTGCAGCGCCACCGGCATATTCCGCCGTCACCCGGACGTTCTTCATTGTATCGGTTCGCGCCAGATCGCCGATCGGGTCGAGGTCCAGCGAGCCTTGCTCGACCGCACCGCGCCCTGGGTCAAGCCCGGCGGAACTCTGGTCTATGCGGTCTGTTCGCTCGAGCCGGAAGAAGGCGAAGAGCAGATCGAGGCGTTTCTCGAAAGGCACGAGGATTATGCAATCGATCCGGTCACCGCAGACGAATTGCCGGCGCATATTCTGCCCGGCGAATCCGGTTGCGTCCGTACCCTGCCGACCACGCTGGCGGAACAGGGGCATGTCGACGGATTCTTCATCGCGCGCCTGCGCCGGAAAGCCTGATTTTCTACATATTGTGAACCTGTCCCCAATCTGTCCACAAGGGACTGTGGAAAGGTCCGAAACGCGCCTTGCCTGCACCGGCCAAAAATTATAGAGGCGGGCGCAGTTTAAGGAAGAGCCATGTCCGACATCCGTATTGCCCCATCCATTCTCTCCGCCGACTTTGCCCGTCTGGGCGAAGAGGTGCAGGCCATCGACAAGGCCGGTTGCGACTGGATCCATGTCGATGTGATGGACGGCCATTTCGTTCCCAATATCACGATCGGTCCCGCCGTGGTCAAAGCGCTGCGTCCGCACAGCGCGAAGCCGTTCGACGTCCATCTGATGATTTCGCCGGTCGACCAATATCTCGAAGCCTTTGCCGAAGCAGGCGCGGATATCATCTCATTCCATCCGGAAGCCGGTGCCCATCCGCACCGCACCGTGCAGACCATCCATTCGCTGGGCAAGCAGGCCGGGCTGGTGCTCAATCCGGCGACTCCGCTCGACATACTCGATTACCTGATCGACGATATCGACCTCATTCTGGTGATGAGCGTCAACCCGGGCTTTGGCGGGCAAAGCTTCATCGACAGCCAGCTGCGCAAGGTCGAGGCGATCCGCAAGCGGATCGACGACACCGGCAAGGACATAAGGCTGGAGGTAGACGGCGGTATCGATCTCAAGACCGCGCCGAAGGCAATTGCCGCTGGCGCCGATACGCTGGTAGCGGGAACCGCAACCTTCCGCGGCGGCCCGGATCAATATGCGGCCAATATCAGCGGCCTGAGGGGTGAATGACCACCGGCGGGTCTGACCGGCTTGATCTGGGCGATGGCCACCCGGACGAGCCAGCGACCCATGACGAAAATGCTGCCGCCGGAGAAGGCCGCAGCCTGACTCTCCGCCACGACCGCGATCGCGGCCAGTCGCTCGCCGAACAGGCGACCATGCTCTATTACCGGATGACCTGGCGGATGCCGATGCACCGCCTGCGCCTGTCCGGCAAACTGCCTTTGCGCCTGCTGGCCGTTCCGGTCGATCCGGTTGACGGCGACCGCGTCCAGGGCATGGCGGTCCGCGCCGGATATTTCCTGTTTCGCGGTCTCAAGAAGAAACACGAGAAAATCGATTTCGCCGAGCTCAAGCTGCCACCGCAATTTGAAGATTATGTCCACCGCTTCCAGTGGCTGCGCGATCTTGACACCGCTGCGTCGCGCGATCAGGCGGTACCGGTGGCGGAAAATCTGATGAACCAGTGGCTCGATGCCAATGGCGGAGTCATTCGTCAGCCGGCGTGGAGGCCTGACAATTGCGCCTGGCGCCTGTTGATCTGGGCCAGCCATGCGCCGCTGATCCTGTCTTCCAAAGACCTGATCTATCGCTCCAAGCTGCTCAACAATATCGCCCGCACCGCCCGTCATCTCGACCGCACCGCGGACAAGGCTCAAAGCAGCCTCGGTCGGCTGGTCGCCTGGAGCGGCGTTGTTGCCGCTTCCCTGCTGCTGCCCGAAGGCCGGGTGCGCCAGATCGTTGGCGAAGCGGGTCTGGAAAAGGCGATGGGTGAATTTTTCTTTGCCGACGGCGGCACCGTCTCGCGCTCGCCGCTTAACCAGATGGAAGCGGTGATCCTGCTGTCGATGCTCAAGCAGGTCTATATCGCGCGCAAGGAAGACCCGCCGGTTTTCCTCCAGGAAGCCCTCAACAAGGCGGTTCCGCCGCTGACCGCGCTCACCCATTTTGACGGGTCCCTCGGCAATTGGCAGGGCAGCGGAGCGACATCGGCGGAACAGATCGCGCAGGTGGTCGAGGCCAGCGGCGTGCGCGCACGGCCGCTGCGGCAGGCGCGCGAATGGGGCTATCAGCGGGTGTCTTCCGGGCGTTCGGTGCTGATTCTCGATGCGGCGCCGCCGCCGATCGCGCGCATGGCGGTGGCCGGCTGCGCCTCGACACTGGCCTTTGAATTTTCCCACGGCGATTGCCGGATCATCAGCAATTGCGGCGGCGCAGGACTGGTCGGCGCGACGATCCCGGCCGCGCTGGCACGAGGCCTGCGGACCACCGCGGCCCACAGCACCTTGTGCATCGCCGATAGCAACAGCACCTCGATCCTCGCCGATGGCAAGCTCGGGCGCGGGGTCAGCGAAGTCGAGCTGTTCCGCCGCGATGTCGAAAACGCGACCCGGCTCGAGGCCAGCCACGACGGCTATGCCCGCCGCTTTGGTCTGATCCACAAGCGGCTGCTGCTGTCGCGCTCCGACGGTCTCGAATTGCGCGGCGAGGACATGCTGATCCCCGACGGCAAGAAACGCCGGCGGCGCAAGGACGATATCGCCTATGCGTTGCGCTTCCATCTCGGACCCGATATTGAAAGCGATCTTATCTCCGAAGGCAAAGGCGTGTTACTGCGCCTGAAAGACGGAAATTTGTGGCAATTCCGCTCGACGAGCGGCGAAATTCAACTGGAAGAAAGCCTCTGGGTAGACGGCATGGGCATTGGCCATGAAGTCCGGCAGATGGTGATCAGCGGTGCAGTGGGCAGGGGCGGTGGTGCCACCGGCTGGCTGCTCAAACATATGGGGTAGTAATGACGGAAAATATCAAAATCAAACGCGCGCTTTTGTCGGTTTCGGACAAGAGCGGCCTCGCTGATCTCGGCAAGCAGCTGGCAGCGATGGGCGTCGCGCTGATCTCGACCGGCGGCACCGCCAAGGCGTTGCGCGAAGCGGGCCTCGAGGTCGCCGATATTTCAGACGTCACCAACTTCCCCGAAATGATGGACGGCCGGGTGAAGACGCTTCATCCGAAAGTGCACGGCGGTCTGCTCGCCCGGCGCGACGATGCCGGCCATGTCGCCTCGATGGAAGAACATGATATCGCCGGGATCGATCTGGTGATCGTCAATCTCTACCCCTTCGCCCAGACCGTCGCCAAGGGTGCAGAGCGGGACGAGATTATCGAGAATATCGACATCGGCGGCCCTTCTATGGTCCGTAGCGCGGCGAAGAACCATGATTTCGTCACCATCGTCACCGATCCTACCGACTATGAAACCCTGCTCACCGAACTGCAGCAGAATGACGGCGGCACCTCACTCGCTTTCCGCAAGAATATGGCTGCCAAGGCCTTTGCCGCGACCGCCAGCTATGACAGCATGATCGCCCAGTGGTTCGGCTTTGCCGATCAGGGCAAGATGTTTCCCGATACGCTGCCGGTCACCATGAGTCGCCCGGTCGAGCTGCGCTATGGCGAGAATCCGCATCAGAGCGCCGCGCTCTATCTGCCCGACGGCCCGTCCGCGAGCGGTATCGCCCAGGCCGAACAACTGCAGGGCAAGGCGCTCAGCTATAATAATTATAACGACGCCGATGCCGCGCTCGAACTGGTCAGCGAATTCCGCGACGGCCCGCCAACCGTGGTAATTGTCAAGCACGCCAATCCGTGCGGCGTTGCCAGCGCCGACAATATTCTCGACGCATACAAGGCCGCTCTGGCCTGCGACAGCGTGTCGGCTTTTGGCGGCATTATCGCGGTCAACCGCCCGCTCGACGGTCCGGCGGCCGAAGCGATGACCGGCATCTTCACCGAAGTCGTCTGCGCGCCCGCCGCGAATGACGAGGCCAAGGCCATTTTCGCCAAGAAAAAGAATCTCCGCTTGCTGCTGACCGGCGAGCTACCCGATCCGGCCCGTACCGGCATGGGCTTCAAATCCATCGCCGGCGGTTTTCTGCTCCAGTCCCGCGACAATGGCCAGATTGCCCAGGCAGACCTGAAATGCGTCACCAGGCGCCAGCCGAGCGCACAGGAAATGACCGATTGCCTGTTCGCCTGGACGGTTGCGAAGCATGTTAAATCCAATGCCATTGTCTACGCCAAGGACGGTGCGACGGCGGGCGTTGGCGCTGGCCAGATGAACCGTCTCGAATCGGCGCGGATCGCTGCGTGGAAAGCCAAGGATGCAGCGGAAAAAGCCGGTTGGAGCGAGGCTCGCACTATCGGTTCGGCGGTTGCGTCCGATGCCTTCTTCCCGTTTGCCGATGGTCTGTTGGCTGCTGTTGAAGCGGGCGCGACAGCGGTCATTCAACCGGGCGGTTCGATCCGCGATGATGAGGTGATTGCAGCGGCGGACGAAGCAGGCCTCGCGATGCTGTTCACCGGCATGCGCCACTTCCGCCACTAGATCCTCTCGACGGTGAATCCCGGTCCATATCCGATTGCGGAATGGACCGGGTCTTCAATGGATTAGCCCCGCCGAACGGACGGTTCGATCATCCAATGATCTTGGAAAACCGGTTGGTGACGCCGGGCCGTCTGGTTGAGCTTTGGGTCTTGAATCCGGTCCAGACATGGCCGTTGCTGGCTTGTTGGACGAAATGCCGCTGCTTGTTGTCATCGGTAAAATTGAACATTTCGACGTTCACGGGCTCCGAAAACAGTACCCCGAAATTCTGCCCTTCGGTCCAGCGGACTTCACCGACAATCCGTCCATATCCTTTTTTAATGATAGTGATCAGCTCAAACGGCCGGAGAAAAGCCTCGGTGCGGCCACCCATGCCCTGTTCGGAAACATTGGTAACAATCGCCGAAAATCCGGGTCCATTCTCTCGTTCAATATCCACCCGGATCAGCTTGCGCGCTCGCGCCTCGCGTTCCGCAGCGGGAATCAGGCTGTGAAATTTGTCTGCGTTGCAACTAGTCATGGTTTATATAACGGTAAAATCGGGTAACATTAAGCAATCAGGCCGGTCTCCCGTTATTTTTTTACAGGCAGATATTGTTCTGCAATCATGGCCCGGAAAGCAGCAGTTTATCGCGGCGTCGGCCAGACAAAGGGCAGGCGGGTTTCCCCTGTCGCCAATCCCGAAGCCGCGAACCGGCGTTCGGTGAACATCCCGTTGCCGCTGCGATCAACCGTCACCACCGTGCTGCACCGGGTCCCGTAGGTGGGGTTGCGGATAAAAATGGCCGAATGCTCGGGCTGCAGGCCGGTGGCCGAGAATTGCCCGGAAAGTCGTGCGGGTTCGTGGGTGGTCTGGTCTAGCAGATGGTCGAACAGCTCTTCCGGATCGCTCGATCCTTTTGTCATCCACTGTTCGAGAGCTCCATTGAGCCGGGGCGATTTTGCCCAGGGTTGCCGGACCATGCCGTTGGACAGACCGTGCACCCCGTGACCGAGCACCTCTGTCTCGTTGTCGGGGCGGTTGCTGTGTACCCGCGCTTTGCCTTCTGCCACAGTTATCAGGTTGAACGGATTGAAATCCGAATAATCCGCTGCGCCGATATCGGCATATCGCCCGTCTCCCGAGAGAAAATCCTTCAGCAGATCGCCCCGCGATGCGCGCTCCGCCACCGGCGGGCCATGGCCGTATAAATTGGTGACGACCGCAAAGCGGCCCTGTTCGGATATGCCCAGCCAGGTCCCGCCGGCCAATATATCCCTGCCAGCGAGCAAATGCTCCGCGCCTTCCCAGCGATGCGCAGCGTCTGCCGGTCGCGCGTGCAATTCATCGCGATTGCCGATGGCAATCAGCTGCCATTCGGGATGGGCTTTCCAGGCAAATGCAACGATACACACGGTCCCGATGATAGCCGGATATATCGAACTTGCGACCAAAATCTCGGCCACAAGGCGCAATAATCCGGCATAGTTGCTTAAACATTGCCCGGCTGCTCTAATGTCTGTACGACGTGCAACGTCTTTCGGGCACCAACCGGTGTATTGATTACATCGTTCAATCAGGGAAATATAAACTCGTATGCCGCCATTTTCAGAACCGACCTTTCAAGAACGCACGCAAATGGCCGCCAAAGCCAAGCAGGCCGCACTCAAGCAGTTGAAGGCCCAACCGACCGTCAGCGATGAAGTGCTTGCCGAACGCAAGGCCGCACGCATTGCACGCGACGAGAAAAAGGCGAAAGCGCGCGAAGAGAAGCGCGCGGCATTCGAACTGGTAAAGGCGGAACGCAAGGCTGCGAAAGAGCAGGCTGCTGTTGAAAAGGCTGCCGCAGAAGAAGCAGCGGCTCCACCCCCGCCGCTCACCGAAGCCGAGAAAAAGGCCGCCCGCGACTTGCGCTATGCCAACCGGAAAAAGCGCCGGAAATAAAGCCCGGCCTTCGCGCCGCGTATGTCCGCAGAGTTAAATGGCAAAGAAGAATCTTTTTCCGGCCGCTGCGGATATTCTCTCGCTCGTCGTCGACGGAGAGCTGATCGTAAAGGTCATGCCCAATGCGGGCGACAACAGCATCAGCATGCCGAAAGACGATGACGCCGTGCGTGTCCTGTCGGTCCGCGTTACCGCGACGCCTGAGAATGGCAAAGCCAATGCGGCCGTTCTGAAGCTGCTGGCCAAGGCGCTCGGGCTGCCCGGGACATCCCTGGTGATTGTCCGGGGCAGCAATAGCCGCACCAAGACCATTGCCATTCCGCAATGATGTCCGGATTTCTGCTTTACCGCTAATTTCTTGGTCAGACCAATCAGGCGCGACCGGAACGATTATTCCGGTGTCGCGGCCTGTGCATTCTGTCCGTCGCCTTCCGGTGCGGCGATGATGTCGCGCGTTACGCTGCCCTTGTCGACCGTGAATGTTTCCGGATCACCCACGGAGGAGCGAATGCCTGCTTCGGAGCTGCCAGCCTGGCCGACAATCGCCGATTCGGTGACGCTGCGTGCTTGCGGTCCGCCGAACAGGGCTTCCAGAGTCTGCTGCTGCAAACCACCGGTCTGCGGACGAGGCTGACCGGGCTGAGGCGGGGTCAGCGTGAAATCGGGCGGGATGACCAGCGGAGGCTGGCGCGAAACCGCGAATTCATCGGGCCGTTCGCGGTCGAACAGGCCGCTGGAACCACAAGCCGTCAGGCTGGCCAGCGAAACAAGGCTGATGGCG